>JAABUN010000077.1_pt1 | contig 216487 bp, 207 predicted proteins | sample 5559311 | NCBI WGS metagenome assembly JAABUN01 (sample SAMN10711877, study PRJNA513370) | rock metagenome | isolation source: Antarctica rocks | place: Antarctica: Victoria Land, Siegfried Peak sud | reverse complement strand
TGAAGCCACTCCCCGAGGAACGGCTCCGAAGGGCCACAAAACCTTCATCAACCACGCAGCACCGTGTCAGTAACACTCACCTACCTCGAGCATCACCTCCACGTTCGTGGCACACGATCCACAGAAGGACCGCCTCCCCGGGAGCCCGCTTTGCGGGCCCTCACGCAGGCAGAGCTTCTGTGGATCACGACGGAGGCGGCGGGCGTCGGGGGCCGTAGGCTGCAGGTGCCGGGGCGCGCCTGCCCGACCCGCTCGCAGAGGACCCGATGACCACTCCCGTGCCCACGCAGAACCAGCTGACCGCCGCGCTGTCGACGGTCCAGGACCCGGAGATCCGCCGGCCGATCACCGAGATCGGCATGGTCAAGAGTGCGTCCGTCGACCCGGACGGCACCGCCCGGGTGGCGATCTACCTGACCGTCAGCGCCTGCCCGATGAAGGACACCCTGACCGAGCGGGTGACGACGGCTGTCGGGGCCCTGCCGGGGGTGGCCCGAGTGCAGGTCGAGCTCGACGTGATGAGCACCGAGCAGCGACAGGAGCTGCAGAAGCTGCTGCGCGGCGACGATCCGGTGCGCGAGATCCCGTTCGCGCTGCCGGGGTCGCTGACGAAGGTCTACGCGGTGGCGTCCGGCAAGGGCGGGGTCGGCAAGTCCAGCGTCACCGTCAACCTGGCCGCCGCCATGGCGGCCAAGGGCCTGCAGGTCGGGGTGCTCGACGCCGACATCTACGGCTTCAGCATCCCGCGGATGCTCGGCGTCGAGCACCGGCCGACCCAGGTCGAGTCGATGATCATGCCGCCGTCGGCGCACGGGGTGAAGGTCATCTCGATCGGGATGTTCACCAAGGACAACACGCCGGTGGTGTGGCGCGGACCGATGCTGCACCGGGCGCTGCAGCAGTTCCTGTCCGACGTCTACTGGGGCGACCTCGACGTCCTGCTCATGGACCTGCCGCCCGGCACCGGCGACGTCGCGATCTCCGTCGCGCAGCTGGTCCCGAGCGCGGAGATCCTCGTCGTCACCACGCCGCAGCTCGCCGCGCAGGAGGTGGCGCAGCGGGCCGGCTCGATCGCCCTGCAGACCCACCAGCGGATCGCCGGCGTGGTGGAGAACATGAGCTACCTGCCGTGCCCGCACTGCGGCGACCGGATCGACCTGTTCGGGACGGGCGGCGGGGAGGCGGTGGCGTCCAGCCTGTCACGGTCGCTGGGCGCGGAGGTGCCGCTGCTCGGGCAGGTGCCGATCGACATCCGGCTGCGCGAGGGCGGCGACTCCGGTCGGCCGCTGGTGCTCGACGACCCCGACTCCGCCGCCGCCAAGGAGTTGCTGAAGGTGACCGAGGCGCTCACCGGCAGGCCCCGCGGGCTCGCCGGGATGTCGCTCGGCCTCACCCCCGCCCGCCGGTAGCCACCGCTCAGGAGGTGTCGCTCAGGTGGTGTCGCTCACGTGGTGTCGGGGTCCCAGGGCGGGCTCTCGCCGGGACCGAGCGGCAGGGCTCCGCGCGGCCGGCCGGACAGCTGCTCGACGAGCGCGTCGTCCTCGTCGTCCCACAGGTGCTTCTTGACGAACGCCTTGGGGTGCAGCGAGGCGAGGTCGAGGTCGCCGACCTCGGGGCCGAGCTCGGTCCGGAGGTCCTCGGAGACCCCGCGTAGGTAGAGACGGACCTGGCGCAGCGCCCGGCCGGCATCCTGGGCGAGACCCGGCAGCCGCTCCGGGCCGAACACGAACAGCGCCAGCAGCAGGATGACCGACAGCTCCGGCCAGCCGAGCCCGTTCAACACCGCGCCCCCTCGAGTCCGGTGCCCCCGAGCCTACGGTCTAGTCGGCGGCCTTGTCGGCGAGCACCAGGTCGGCGGTCCGGGGCTGGCCGTCGCGGAGGTAGGTCACCGTCACCCGGTCGCCGACCTTGCTCTGCCGCAGCGCCAGGATGAGCTCGTCGACGCTGCCGACGTCGCTGCCGCCGACCTTGTTGATGACGTCGCCCACCTGCAGGCCGCCCGCCGCCGCCGGCCCGCCGCTGACCACCCGGGTGACCCGGGCGCCCTCCTTGGTGCCGTCGTCGGCGACCTCGTTGCCCGCCTCGACCCCGACCGCCGGGTGGGTCGCCTTGCCGGTACGGATGATCTCCTCGGCCACCGACCGCGCCTCGTCGACCGGGATGGCGAAGCCCACCCCGATGCTGCCGCCCTGGTCCCCGCCAGCCGGCCCGCCGCCTAGCGTGGCGATCGCCGAGTTGATGCCGATGACCGCGCCCTGGACGTCGACGAGCGCTCCACCCGAGTTGCCCGGGTTGATCGCGGCGTCGGTCTGGATGGCGTTGAGCAAGGGGGTGGCCCTGCTGCCGTCCTCCCCCGGGACGTTCACGGTGCGGTTGAGGGCCGAGACGATCCCCGTGGTCACGGTGCCGTTGAGCCCCAGCGGAGAGCCGATCGCGATGACCGGGTCGCCGACGACCAGGTCGGCGGACCGGCCCAGGGTGGCGGGCAGGAACGGCCCGCCACCGTCGACCTTGAGGACCGCGAGGTCGGTCTCCGGGTCCAGGCCCACGACCCTGGCCGGCAGCTCGCGGCCCTCGGAGCCGTTGACCGTCACCGTGATGGTGCCGCCGTCGGCGCCGGAGGCGACGACATGGTTGTTGGTGAGCACGTAGCCGTCCTCCCGCAGGACGACGCCGCTGCCGCTGCCGCCGCTGCTGCCGCTGCGGACGCTGATGCTCACGGTGCTGCGCAGCACCCGGTCGGCGATGCCGGCCACCGAGTCGGGGGCTCGCTCGACCGTCTTCGTCGACGAGGCGCCGCTGCCCAGGCTGGCCGAGGGGTCAGTGAGGCCGTCGCCGTCACGGGCGGCCACGAGCGCCCCGCCGCTCACCCCACCGACCAGGCCGGCTGCGAGCAGCGCCGCCCCGACGCCGAGGCCCAGCCGCCGACCGGCGGGGCGGTCCCGCGGCGACCCGCCGATGCTGTCCGTGGGCCTGACCCACGGGTCGACGGTCGCCGCCGGGCCCGCCGGCTGCCCGTACAGCTGCCCATACGACGGACCCGGCGGTTGGCCGTACGGCGCCTGACCCCACACCGGCTGCGCGGAGCCCTGGGCGCTGTAGGCAGGCGCCCCCGTGGGCGGCCCGTAGCTGCCCTGCTCGCCATATCCGGTCTGCTCGCCGTATCCGGTCTGCTCGCCGTACCCGGGCTGCTGTCCGTAGCCGTCCGACGCAGCCGTCGACCCGCCGGGCGGACCGAAGGGCCCCTCGGCAGGCCGCGACCACCACGCCCTGCTGTCCGGCGCCGCGGGGCTGCCGGCACCGCGCGCGGCGCCGTCGACCGGGGCGGTGTCGTACGGCGCATCGCCGTCGGGGCGCTCGGTGCGGTCGTCCATGCCGGTCCTTCCGGGACGCCCTCCGGCGCCGTGCGTCTGGCAGCGGTGCAGGGCTGTACGACGCAGTGTGCCCATTCGGGGGTGTGCTGAGCGTGAGCGGAGCGGGTCAGGCTCGCAGGTCGAGCCAGGAGCCGACTCGCGACAGGCCGCGGCGCAGCCGCGCCAGGGCCCCGCCGTCGGGTGCGTCGTCGCGTGGGAGCGCCCGGACAGCGGCGACCAGGTCCTGGTGACCGGCGTCGGAGACCATCGTGAAGACCTGTCCGGCGCCCCCCCAGACGACCCGCTCCGGCGTCCCGGTGTGCACCCAGACGGCGGTGCGGCCGATCGTCGCTGGGGTGAAGCCGGACCGCGGGGTGTCGCCGAGGCGGCCGGGCTGGCTGAACACCGAGACGGTCGACAGCCCGTCGGAGTAGGCGAGGTGCAGCACCGCGCCGCCGGCGCGGGCCGGTCGCGCCGCCTCGAACAGCGCATAGCCCCCGGGCAGCTCGGCCGGAGGCACCCAGCCGGCACCCTCCGGCGCACCTCCCAGCCACACCGCCCGGGCGGGCAGGGCGGCGGGGTTGTCGGGGCCGACCTCGAGGTTGACGAAGGCGCTGCTCCGCAGCTGGCGGCCCTGCGGATCCCAGACCTCCCGGCGCAGGGTCAGCCCGGTGTCACGGTCGAGCCAGAACCTGCCGGCGACCCGGCCGTCGGGGCGCCGGGCCTCGACGACGTCGGCGCGCCGCCCGGAGCAGGTACCGGAACCGCTCACCGCCAGCGCGTAGCGGTCGGCGAGCCGGACCAGCAGGTGCTCGTCGAGAGCACCGGGCGGGAGGGTGGACGCACCGTCGCCGGACATGTCGCGCACCCGGGTCCCCGTCCGCGGGTCGTGCCGCACCTCGAGCATCCCGGAGCTGACGATGCCGTCGCGCCAGCTCGCGACGTACTGGCTGCCCGTCCAGGCGCGGGTGCGGGCAGCCCGGGCGGCGTTGCCCAGCAGCTCGAGCGCTGCCGCCTCGCTCGCCGACGGTGCGCGAGGGGCACTGTCCGCCGGAGCCGCGCCCGCGGGGCCGGCGATCAGCACCGTGCCCGCGCCGACCGCGAGCAGGAGCAGGGGCCGGGCCCGGCCCGGTGGCCGTACCCCCGGGCGGGTCACCTGGCCAGGCCGGCGGAGGTCACCCCGGCCGGCTCGGGGAGCGGCAGCTCCCCGGAGGTGCTCGCATAGTCGCTGAGGAAGGTGTCGCTCGTCGGGTCGACAGGTGCCCGGGTGGGTTCCCGGTGCGGGGCACCGAGGATGAGGACCACGCCGAGACCGAGGGCAAGCACGGCGCCGCCGACGGCCGTACGCGGCGCCGTGCGGCGGCCTCCCCGCGGACCGCGGGACCCGCGCCCGGTCCGGGGGGACGTCGGGGGGCGCCGCCGCACGCGTGGCCCGGACCCGATCACCTTGCCGGTACGGCGAAGGTCGCCCGCGAGGGGCAGGTCGTCCGCGAAAGACAGCTCGCGCAGCCGTGCCGCCAGGTCAGGGGCGGGTACCGGCGCGGTGTCACCCAGCCCGAGCAGCCGGGCCTTGAAGTGCCGCTGCTCCTCGACCTCGGCCCGGCAGCCGGCACAGCGCGACAGGTGCCGCAGCACGCGCTCGCGGGAGGCGTGGTCGAGCTCGCCGTCGACGAGCGCAGCCAGGTCGGCGCCGAGGTGTGGGGTCACGCAAGGCGTCCCACGGGCGTCGGAGGAGGGACGGGGGCGCGATGGGCGAGGGCGGCCCGCAGGGCGCTGCGCCCGCGGTGGATCCGGCTGCGCACCGTGCCGATCTTGATCCCCAGGGTGCTGGCGATCTCCTCGTACGACAGGCCCTCGAGGTCGCACAGCACGACGGCGGCCCGGAAGTCCGGCGGCAGCGCGTCGAGCGCAGCCTGCACGTCGGCGTCGAAGTGGGTGTCGTCGTAGAGCTGCGCGGGACCGCGGTCGCGGCTCTCCAGGCGCTCGGCGTCATCGGGCAGCGCCTCGAAGCGGATGCGCGCCTTGCGACGGACGGTGTCGAGGAACAGGTTGGTGGTGATCCGGTGCAGCCAGCCCTCGAACGTGCCGGGCGTGTAGCTGGACAGCGAGCGGAACACCCGCACGAAGACCTCCTGCGTGAGGTCCTCGGCGTCGTGCTTGTTGCCGGTCAGGCGGTAGGCCAGCCGGTAGACGCGGGCGGAGTGCAGGGCCACGACCTCGTCCCACGACGGCGGCGCCCACGGCTGGACGTCACCGGTCGGGACGTCACCGGTCTGGGCGCCCATGCCCCGCGCAGCAGGGGTCCGGTCCACGTGCTCGCTCACAGCGTTCTCCTGCCCCCGGCGTGCAGGGAGCACTCCGGTGCCGAGCATGCTGCCGGGCCTCCTGTGAAGCGGGTGTGTGGTGTCGCGTAGCTGTGCGTGACGGCCCGGGGAACGGGCAGGTGCAACTCTCCGGCAACGCCCCGTCCGGCCCGCGGGTTCCCGCGGCGCGGGCCGCCGACTAGGCTCGCGGCGTCCCAGCGGAGGAGTCCCGTGATCGAGTCCGGCACCCAGTCCGGCGCGCCGCGCGCCGGCCAGCCGCCTGCGCCCAGCACCGCCGCCAGCAGCTCTCCCGGTTCTGCCGGGATCGAGGCCTGGGTCGCCGGCTGGCAGCCCGAGGACGGCCCTCTGCTCGCCGCGCGGCAGCGGGCGCGCGAGGTCGGCGTCGGCGCCGTGGACCCGGCGACCGGCGCCGCCCTGCGCGTGCTCGTGGCGCTGTCGGGGGCCCGGCACGCCGTCGAGCTGGGCACCGGGGCCGGCGTGTCGACCCTGTGGCTGCTGCGCGGCCTGCCCCCCGAGGGGGTGCTCACCAGCATCGACGCCGAGCCCGAGCACCAGCGCCTCGCCAAGCTCAGCCTTCGTGAGGCGGGCGTGCCCAGCGGCCGGGTGCGCCTCATCGCCGGCCGGGCGCTGGAGGTGCTCCCGCGGCTGTCCGACGCCGGCTACGACCTCATGCTGTGCGACGCGTCGTCGGCGGAGGCGGTCGACTACCTGCCGGCCGCGCTGCGCCTGCTGCGCCTGGGCGGCGTCGTGGTCTTCCACGGCGCTCTTGCCGGCGGCCGGATCGCCGACCCGTCGGCCCGCGAGCCCGACGTGCTGGCGGCCCGCGAGCTCGCCCGGGCCGTGCGAGCCGAGCCGCGCCTCGCGGCCGCCCTGCTGCCCGTCGGAGCCGGTCTGCTCGTCGGGGTCCGGCAGGACGCCCCGGCGCCCTGATCCTGGCCCTGGAGCAGGCCTGGAGCAGTTCGTCATCTTGACCGGTTCCAGACAGCCACGTACGGTTCGGCGGTGAACGTCGCCTTCGCGCTGCGCACCGGCGACAACCACCACCACGTCGTCTGCCGCGACTGCGGCAGCGCGAGCGACGTCGACTGCGCGGTCGACGAGACGCCGTGCCTGACCGCGTCCGAGGCGCACGGCTTCGTCATCGACAAGGCCGAGGTGACCTACTGGGGCTGCTGCCCCGCCTGCCAGACCCGCACCGAGGAGAGGGAGTCCGCATGACCGACGTCGCCAGCAAGGGGTCCGCCAGCGGCGGCACCCGCGCAGTCCTGACGAACCGCCAGGGCCACACCGTCTACGACAACCAGAACCAGCGCACCGTCGGTGCCCGCGGCCCGGCGACCCTGGAGAACTACCAGTTCCTGGAGAAGATCAGCCACTTCGACCGGGAGCGGATCCCGGAGCGCGTCGTGCACGCCCGTGGCACCACCGCTTTCGGCTACTTCGAGGCGTACGGCACCGTCGGCGACGAGCCGATCGCGACCTACACCCGCGCCAAGCTGTTCTCCGAGAAGGGCAAGCGCTCGGAGCTGGCGGTGCGCTTCTCCACGGTCGCCGGCGGCCGCGACTCCTCCGAGGTGGCCCGCGACCCGCGCGGCTTCGCCGTGAAGATCTACACCGAGGACGGCAACTGGGACCTCGTCGGTAACAACCTCGCGGTGTTCTTCATCCGCGACGCCGTGAAGTTCCCGGACCTCATCCACAGCCAGAAGCCCGACCCGGTCAACTTTTTCCGCCAGGACCCCAACCGGGTGTTCGACTTTCTCAGCCAGACCCCCGAGTCCATGCACATGGTGACGATGGTCTTCGGCCCGCGCGGCATCCCGTCCAGCTACCGCACGATGCAGGGATTCGGCGTCAACACCTACAAGTGGGTCAACTCCCGCGGCGAGACCAAGCTGGTCAAGTACCACTGGCTGCCCAAGCAGGGCGTGAAGTCCTACACCGCCGACGACGCCGCGGTGGTGCAGGGCCAGGAACTCGGTTCCCACACGATCGACCTGTACGGCGCCATCGAGCGCGGCGAGTACCCCGAGTGGGAGCTCAACGTCCAGCTGATGGACGACAACGAGCACGCCGAGCTCGACTTCGACCCGCTCGACGACACCAAGACCTGGCCGGAGAACGACTTCCCGCTGCGCCCGGTGGGCCGGATGGTCCTCGACCGCGCCCCGGAGAACTTCTTTCTGGAGAGCGAGCAGATCGCTTTCGGCACCGGCGTGCTCGTCGACGGCCTCGACTTCTCCGACGACAAGATGCTGGTCGGCCGCACGTTCTCCTACTCCGACACGCAGCGCTACCGGGTCGGCCCCAACTACCTCCAGCTGCCGGTCAACGCCGCGAAGGCCGGCCGGGTCGCGACCAACCAGCGCGACGGGCAGATGGCCTACGGCATCGACCTCGGCGAGGACCAGAACCCGCACACCAACTACGAGCCGTCGATCCTCGGGGGCCTGCAGGAGGGCGCCTACCCGAGCCACGACGAGCAGGGTCCGGAGATCGTCGGCCGACTCACCCGCAAGCGCATCCCGCGCACCGACGACTACACGCAGGCCGGCCAGCGCTACCTGCTGTCCGAGCAGTGGGAGAAGGACGACCTCGTCACCAACCTGGTCGGCGCCCTGTCGCAGTGTGACAAGCCGATCCAGGAGCGCATGGTGTGGCACCTGCTGATGTGCGAGGACGAGCTCGGAACGCGCGTCGGGGAGGGCCTGGGCGTGACCGCCGACGACGTACGGCACCTGCCGCCGGTGGCGACGCAGACCCTGTCCGAGTCCGAGCAGCAGCGCCTGTCCAACCTGGGCAAGAACGGGCCGCGCGACGTCAGCGGACTGACGCTGACGCACTGCGTACCCAACGAGCACGTCACCGCCACGGCCAAGTAGCGCCTGACCGGCCCGACGGCCCCGTCCCCTTCGCCGGGGGTCGGGGCCGTCGGGTGTCGTGGCTCAGCAGATGCGGGGAAGCGGGTCGCCGACCAGCATGTCGATGAGCCGGTGGCCGCCGAACGTCGTGCGGCCGAGCACCCGGCCGGGTGGGTCCTCCCGGACCTCCCCGACGATCGCGGCGTCCCGGCCGGCGGGCAGCGCGCGCATCGCGGCGAGCGCGGCGTCGGCGTGCTCCGGCGCGACGAAGGCGACCAGCTTGCCCTCGTTGGCGACGTAGAGCGGATCGATCCCGAGGATCTCGCCGGCCCCGGCGACCTCGGGCCGCACCGGCACCCGCGACTCCTCGAGGACGACGCCGACCTCGGCCGCCAGCGCGATCTCGTTGAGCACCGTCGCCACCCCGCCCCGGGTGGCGTCGCGCATGCAGCGCAGCCCGTCGCCGCACGCCCCGAGCAGAGCCGAGGCCAGCGACCACAGCGGCCGGGTGTCGCTGCGTACGTCGGCGTCGATGTCGAGGTCGCCGCGGGCCAGCATGATGGCCACCCCGTGGTCGCCGACGGTCCCGGAGACCAGGACCTTGTCGCCGGGCCGCACCAGCTGCGCGGACAGGCTGACGCCCTCCTCGATCACCCCGATCCCGGTGGTCACGATGTAGAGCGCGTCGCACTTGCCGCGCTCCACCACCTTGGTGTCACCGGCGATGACCTGCACCTCCGCCGCACGGGCGGCGTCGGCCATGGCCGAGACCTCCGCCTCCAGGACCTCGGCGGCCAGTCCCTCCTCCAGCACCAGTGCCGCGGACAGCGCCACCGGCCGGGCACCGGAGACCGCCAGGTCGTTGACGGTGCCGTTGACCGCCAGCTCGCCGATCGAGCCGCCCGGGAAGCGGATCGGCCGGACCACGAAGGCATCGGTGGTCAGGGCCAGCCGCGACGTCCCGACGGTGAGCAGGCCCGCATCGGACAGCTGCTCCAGGGCGGGGTTCGCGAGCAGCGGCACGATGAGTCCCTCGACCAGCGCGCGGCTCGCCTTCCCGCCGGCGCCGTGAGCCATGGTGACCCGCTCGTCGCGGAAGCGCTGCGGCCGCCGGCGCATCTGCTCGATGCGCTCGCCGACCTGGTCCTCGGTGACGCCGGCCGCGACCTGCCCCCGCACGGTCACCGGAGCACCTCGAGGGTCAGGCGCTGCTTGGCGTACTGACCGTAGTTGTAGTAGGCGGCGCAGGCGCCCTCCGAGGACACCATGCAGGTGCCGATGGGCGTCTCGGGCGTGCAGGCGGTTCCGAACACCTTGCACTCCCAGGGCTTCAGGACGCCCTTGAGCACCTCCCCGCACTGGCAGGCCTTGGGGTCGGCGACCCGCACGCCCGGCAGCTCGTAGCGCAGCTCGGCGTCGAAGCGCGCGTAGGTCGGCGACAGCTGCAGGGCGGAGTGCGCGATCGACCCGAGCCCCCGCCACTCGAAGAACGGCCGCAGGGTGAAGACGTCGTTGAGGACCTTCAGCGCCACCGGATTGCCGTCGTACGGGACCACCCGGGCGTACTGGTTCTCGACCTCCGCCCGCCCCTCCGCGAACTGCTTCATGATCATGTACACCGACTGCAGCAGGTCGAGCGGCTCGAACCCGGCGCAGACCAGCGGCATGCCGAAGTCGCGGGGGATCCATTCGTACGGGCGACAGCCGATGACGGTGGAGACGTGGCCCGGGCCGAGGAACGCGTCCAGGCGCATGTCCGGGGAGTCCAGGATGGCTTTGATCGGCGGGATGATGGTGACGTGGTTGCAGAAGACCGAGAAGTTCTCGATCCCCTCCTTCGCGGCCCGCAGGACCGTCAGGGCCGTCGAGGGCGCGGTCGTCTCGAAGCCGATGGCGTAGAACACGACCTGCCGGTCGGGGTTCTGCCGGGCGATCCGCAGCGCGTCGAGCGGGCTGTAGACCATCCGGATGTCGGCGCCGCGGGCGTTGGCCTCCAGGAAGGAGCCGCGGCCGCCCGGCACCCGCATCATGTCACCGAAGCAGGTGAGGATGACGCCGTCCCGCTCGGCGATGGCGATGCCGTCGTCGACCCGGCCCATCGGGATGACGCACACCGGGCAGCCGGGGCCGTGCACGAGCTCGATCGCCTCGGGCAGGTGGTCCTGCACGCCGTAGCGGTAGATGGTGTGGGTGTGCCCGCCGCACACCTCCATGATCTTGTAGTGCCGGCCCGGCTCGCACAGTGCTGTGATCTCCCGGCCCAGCACCTCGGCCAGCTCGGGGTCGCGGAACTCGTCGACGAAGCGCATGGTCCTCACCCTCCTGTCGTAGCGGCGCCGGGCTCGGCCCGGGCGAGCCGCTCGAGGGCGACCCCCGCGTGCACCAGCACCCGGTCCCCGGGGCCCACCTCGCCGACCAGCTCGGTGGCCACAAGCTCCTCGCGGCCCAGGTCGTCCCGGCAGCGGGCGTCGGCGCCCGCCACGGTCGTGACGGTCAGGATGACCGCGACGTCACCGCAGGTGATGCAGCCGGGCTCCGCGGTGCAGCTCGCCGGTTCCGCGGTGCTCACTCGATGCTCGACTCGGCCACGGCCTGCAGCTCCTCGGTGAAGGTCTGACCCATCATCTCGAGCATCGACAGGGCCTCCGCGGCCTCCTTCTCGTCGACCTTGCTCATCGCGAAGCCGACGTGGATGAGCACGTAGTCGCCGACCTCCAGCGGGGTGTCCTCCATGAGCCCGATGTTGATCTTTCGTTTGACGCCGACGACGTCGACCAGCGCGAGCTGGTCGCCGTTGCCCGGCAGGAACTCGACCAGCCGGCCCGGGATCGCGAGGCACATGACTACCCGCTCACAGCGTGGGTGTGGGCGGGCACGACCTCGGGCGAACGGTCCGCGGCGGCCGTGTCGACGTAGGCGAGCCACTCCAGGACGACCTCGTCGCCGCCCTCGACCGCGACGTCGAGGCCGCCGCAGGAGGGGCACGCCGGCGAGGGGTCAGGGGTGTCGAAGTCGCGGCGGCAGTCCATGCAGTGCCCGCGCACCGGCACGACGACGAGCTCGGTCGTGGCGCCCTCCGCCGGCCCACCGGCGGCCGCCAGCTCGAAGGACTGCTGGAACGCCGCGGCGACCACCCGGTGGACGGCGCCGATCCGAACGCCGACCCGGGCGACCGGCCGGCCCGCGGCGCGTCGTTCCACCGCCTCGAGGACGCCCTCGCAGTAGCTCATCTCGTGCATGCCGCCCCCGCCTACATCGATCGCATGCGCAGGTAGCGGCGCACGTCGGGTACGGAGCGGACGCCGACGACGACCGCCAGCGCGGTCGCCAGCCCGACGAGGCTGGTGGTGACGATGCCGATGGTCCTCATGGCAGGTCCTCCCTGTGGGTGGTGGATGACGGGTGTGCGGACGACGGGTCTGCGGACGCGGCGGCGCGGGTGCGTGCCGCGGGTGGGGCGGGCTGCCCGGCCCGGCTGCGCGTCGAGCACCTCGTGTACGAGGTCGACGGCCCGGCCGACGGCGGCCGCGACGGCAGGGGTCAGGCCGATGCCCTCGCCGACGTCGGCCGGCCGGCAGCCGACGACCCAGGTCGGCGGCAGCCGGCCGCCGAGCTGCCCCAGGCTGGCCAGCACGGCCACCGGGGCCATGCCGTGCGCGTCGAGCTCGGGGCCGTCGGCGAGGTCCTCGGGGCCCACGGACAGCACCGACAGCTCGCCGGGGGCGCCGGCACCGGGCAGGGCGTCGACGACCACGAGGGCGTCGTAGCCCTCGAGCAGGTCGTACGCCAGGTGCATCCCGCGGATCCCGTAGTCGACGACCCGGACGCCGTCGGGCAGCGGCCCGGCGACGAGCCGGCGCGCCACCTCGCTGCCGAAACCGTCGTCGGTGAGGAAGATGTTGCCGATGCCGGCGACCAGCACGCCGCCGGTCATCGGGTGTCCTGCCGGGCCGGGAGGGGTTCGATCTCCTCGGGCGCGAAGTAGTAGTAGCGGCCGGTTGCGCCGTACAGGTCGCTGCCCGGGTCGTCCTCGAGCATCACGCCGACGTGCGTGCCGCCGTCGACATCGAAGTAGACGCGCGACACCACCGCGGTCAGGCCGGCGAGGAACAGGTCCTGGGCGTCGGCCCGGCGCGACGGGCGCAGCAGCACCCGGCTGCCCTGGGCCACCGGCACCCCGTTCACGAGCACGCTGTCGGTCTCCGGCTGCGCCCGGGCGTCCTGCCCGGCGTCCCACCAGGGCACGTCCTGCTCGGCGATGAGCCGCTCGGCGACCGGGTCGCCGGTGACCGGCATCCCGTCGTCCGGTCCGGGTCGCCGGCCGCCGTGCAGTCGGCCCAGAACCTCGTCGCTCATGATGTCGCAGCGGGCCAGGATCGCCGCCGCCCGCGGGTCGGTGCCCCGCGCGTCGGACTTCTCCTGCTCCGTCATCGTCATGACCCGCAGCGTGAGGATCTCGTCGATCTCGGTGGCGTCGAACAGGTCGCCGGCGCTCTCCGGCGCGATGGTCGGGTGGTCGCCGAGGACGATCGGTGAGACGAGCACCGCGTCGGCGCCGTCGTCGTCGGCGACCAGCACCGGCCAGCAGCGCGACTGGCGGCAGGCCGCGGCGTCCGCGGCCGCCCAGGCCGGCGGGTCCAGCAGCGGGACGAACCGGGTAGCCAGGGCAGTGAGCAGCAGGTGCGTGCCGACGAAGGAGGAGCGGGCGGCGACGTCGCGGGGCGTCCAGCCCGCCACGACCCCCGGCGACCAGGCGGTGCGGTTGTCCACCCGCACCCCGAGGACGAGCAGCCGCGGGTCGGCGGCCGGTCGGGGTGTCAGGGCCACCGTGCCGGACAACGCCCAACGGGTACGGACGAGCCGGCCGACGAGCCGGCCGTCGGCGTGCAGCTCCTCGACCTCGGTGCCGCCGGGCACCCCCACCTCGAGGGTCCGCGGCCCGTCCAGCGGCAGACCGCGCAGCGAGACCTCGCGCGACACCGCCTCGTGGAAGGGGATCCAGCGGGTGCCCTCGACGAGCAGCTCGTCGACCGCGGCCCAGCCGTCGTCGGTCCGGCGCTCGACGACCCGGGACTGGACCTGCAGGAAGCGCAGGTGCAGGTCGACGACCGCGTCCGGGTGCGCCTCGAGGAGCACCTCGGCCGCCAGCGACGGCGGCTCGCCGACGCCGGCTTCCGCCGCGCCCTCCGGTCCGAGGACCCCGAACTGCCAGCGCACCTGGTTCTTCGCCGCCGAGGCGCGGTAGGGGTAGAGCAGGTAGCCCTCGTACAGCACGGCGTCGGCGACCTGGCGGGCGGCGGTGAGGGTCACGACGCGGCCACCTCCGCCGGCAGCAGCTCGGCGAGGGTGTGCTCCCAGGAGGTGAGCCCGCGAGCCGACCGGTAGCGGGCGAGCGCAGCGATCGTCTCGCGGTCGAGACGGATCCAGCCGCTGCCCGGGAAGTACTGGTCCATCAGCTGCCGCCAGGTGCCGACCGGCAGCCGGCAGGGCGCCTCCAGCGACCACGACAGCTGCTCCACCGCGAAACCGGTCGTGCCCCGGGTGAACACCGTCCCGATGAACAGTAGGACGAGCGGGACGTCCCCACCCCGCAGCGCGTGCAGGTACTTCGTGGCGCTGACGTCGAAGTCGTAGGTGCACGCGACCGGCAGGTCGAGCTCCCGGGAGCCCTGGAAGCCCTGCACCATGGCCGTGGCGTGGGTCCACAGGAACGGCTTGAGGGTGGCGCCGTAGCGCTCCTTCGTCCCGAACAGGTCGACCAGACCCTCCTGCTCGGCCGGGTCGTACGGCCGGCGCTGCGGCTCGATCCGCACCTGGCAGCGCAGCGCGAGCGCGTGCACCACCGCCCCGCTGGTCTCGGTGACCCGCAGGCGGAACAGCAGGTGCGGGGAGGCGGCGTGCTCCTGCGGCCGCACGTCGAGCACCTCGAAGGCGAGCGCGGTCATGACGCCCGTCCCTGCCGGCTTCGCGCCCGCACCGACCCGAAGAACTCCTCGAGCCGGCGGCGCACGTCCTGGCCGCCGTCGAAGCCGCGCCACAGCTGCCGCAGGTGACCGACCAGCTCGTAGCAGACGTCGATCGGTACGAGGAACGCCTCGACCTGCTGCTCCCGGGTGTGTACGAGCAGCGCCTCGACGTCGGGCTTGAGCGTGCCGAGGCCGGGTGCGGCCGCGACGACCCGCTCCCACGCGTCCAGCGACAGCTCGGACTCGGTGGCTCCCGCCGGCCCCGGGTAGAACGCGACGACCCGGCCGAGCGCGCTGTTGACGAACAGGAACGCCGTGCCGACCGGCAGCTCCAGCTCCTCCCACACCGGCGCCGGCAGGTCGGCGAAGGACAGGTAGCGGTCCGGCACCGCGCGGTAGGCCAGCGCGGCGTCGTCGTGGGTGAACAGCAGGTAGCAGGGCCGGCAGGTGCACAGCAGCGACCGGCTGCCGACGTTGACGACGTGCGAGTGCTCGTCGGCCACCGGGGCGCCGCACATCTCGCAGCGCTCGTACGGCGACGGCGCCGGCCGACCGGCGCGGATCCGCGCCAGGACGGACAGTGCGCCGGGCGAGCTCATGCCGGGACCGCTGTCCGGACGGCGAGCTCGACGACGCCGTCGCGCTCGAGCAGGGGCACGGGCTCCAGGTGCCGGGACGGGTCGTCGACGTCGGCGCCGGCCCGCCGGATGTCGAAGTGCGCACCGCAGCCGCAGCAGGTGAGCACCGCGCTGCCCGGTGACGCCGGCGACCGCTGCAGGCCGGCGCCGTCGAACGGCGCGCCGCAGGCCGCGCAGGCGTCGCGGTAGGCGTAGACCCCGGACAGCAACCGGCACAGCAGGACGTCCAGTCCCGCCACGGTGCTGCGGCGCAGCCCGCCGACGGCGAGCTCGTCGACTCGGGCGGCGGGAGCCCAGGTGATGCTGCCGGCCTGCTCGACCGCCCGGAGCCGTGACGTCAGCTGCTCCACCGGGATGACCGCGGCCTGAGCCGAGGCGGCCTCGACGTCGATCCGCACCACCTCCGGCGCCGCCGCCCGGACCGCCTCCTCCACCGCGAGCTCGAGGGTCACCGCGGAGGAGGCGCAGCCGTCGCAGCTGCCGAGCAGCTGCAGCCGGACCACGCCGTCGTCGGTCACCCCGAGCAGGCGCACGTCGCCGCCGTGCGAGCCCAGGTAGGGGCGCACCCCCTCCAGCGCCCGCTCGACCCGCTCCTGCACGGCGTACGGGTGCAGGCCGTGCACGAGCAGCAGGCTCGACACCAGCTCGTCGGCCGCGAGCGCCGCGAGCAGGTCGTCGTCGAGCGCCCCGGCGTCGTGCGCGAGCTCCAGCACCCGCTCCAGGCCCGCGCCGTAGAGCTCGACGACGAGCCGCACCAGCTCCTCGGCGCGCTCGCGCGCCACCGGTCCCGCGGCGGCGCTCGCCTCGAGCAGGATCTCGACGCGCTCCCCGACGGCAGTCAGGTCCCCGGTCGGCCCGACGGGGTCTTCGCTCACTCCTCGCCCGAGACGGCCGCGGTCGGGGAGTGCACCTTCTTCAGCGTCTTGCCCTGGCCCAGGTACATGTGCACGCCGCACGGCAGGCAGGGGTCGAAGCTGCGGACCGTCCGCATGATGTCGATGCCCTTGAAGTTCTCGCGGGTGTTCTCCTCGAACAGCGGCTGGTCCTGCACCGCGTCCTCGTACGGCCCGGGGGTGCCCTCGCTGTCACGCGGGCTGGCGTTCCAGGGCGTCGGAGGGTACGGGTGGTAGTTCGCGATCTTGCCGTCCCGGATGACCAGGTGGTGCGACAGGACCCCGCGCACCGCCTCGGTGAACCCGCAGCCGACGCCCTCGTCCGGGACCTCGAAGGTCTCCCAGGTCTTGGTGTGGCCGGCCCGGATCTCCGCCAGCGCCTTCTCGCAGAAGTGCAGGGCGCAGGCCGCGGCGTAGGCCTGGAAGTAGCTGCGGGCCCGGTTGCGCTCCAGGGTGTTGCTCCACTGCGGAATCTTCCACTCCAGGGTCACCGGACCCTTGAGCGCGGTCTTCGGCAGGTTGATCTGCACGCTGGTGCCGGTGGCCTTGACGTAGCCGATGTCGACCAGGCCGGCCAGGGCCGTGGACCACAGCCGGGCCAGCGGGCCGCCGCCGGTGTCCAGCGCCAGGTTGTCCTTGCCGTCGTGCCACCGCGGCGACATGACCCAGCTGTACTTGTCGTCCAGGTCGCGCTTCTGCGGCTGCGGGTTGGTGTGCTGGTTCCACGGGTGCCGGCGGTCGACCGGATTGCCCAGGGGGTCGTTCTTGACGAACATCTCCTGGTCTTTCCAGTCCTCGTAGTAGGAGCTGCCGAGCAGAATGCGGATGCCGAGGTTGATGTCGACCAGGCTGGTCGTCACGAGCTTGCCGTCGACGACGACGCCCGGGGTCACGAACATCTTGCGGCCCCAGGCTTCCATGTCCTTGTAGCTGAAGTTGCAGTACTCCGGGTCCTGGAAGGAGCCCCAACAGCCGAGCAGCGTGCGCCGCAGGCCGACCTGCTCGTAGCCGGGGAGCGCGTCGTAGAAGAAGTCGAACAGGTCGTCGTGCATCGGTACGACCTTCTTCATAAACTCCACGTAGCGCATCAACCGGATCTGGTAGTCGGTCATCAGCTGGATGGTGGCGACCGTGCCGACCCCGCCCGGGTAGAGCGTCGAGGGGTGGACGTGCCGGCCCTCCATGAGGCAGAACATCTCCCGTGTCCACCGGCTGACCTGCAACGCCTCGCGGTAGAACTCGCCGGTGAACGGGTTGAGTGCCCGCATGATGTCGGCGATGGTCTTGTAGCCGTGCGCGGCCTCCCCGGCGCAGCGGGTGTTCTCGGCCTTGGCGAGCACGCCCGGGTTGGTCTCCTTGACCATCCGCTCGCAGTAGTCGACCCCGACCAGGTTCTCCTGGAAGATGTTGTGGTCGAACATGTACTCGGCCGCCTCGCCGAGGTTGATGATCCACTCGCCGAGGGCCGGCGGCTTGACCCCGTAGGCCATGTTCTGGGCGTAGCAGGAGCAGGTCGCGTGGTTGTCGCCGCAGATCCCGCAGATCCGGCTGGTGATGAAGTGCGCGTCCCGCGGGTCTTTGCCCTTCATGAAGATGCTGTAGCCGCGGAAGATCGAGCTCGTGCTGTGGCACTCGGCCACCGTCATGTTCGCGAAGTCGATCTTGGTGTAGATGCCGAGGCTGCCCACGATGCGGGTAATCGGGTCCCAGGCCATCTCGACGAGCTCGGGGTCCTTGGCGCTCGTCTCGCCCGTTCGCGGCAGAATTGCGGTCATCTGTGGTCCCTCGGTCGCAGCGGAGTTGCGGCAGGCCCGGGGTCCAGGGGCCAGGTGGTGCGGCAGTGCGGTCGGTGCGAGCAGCTACCAGGTGCGGGTGGCGCCGCTGAGCAGCGTGCGGCCCGGCCGGCGCCACTTGGGCTCCTTGTCGAGCGTGCTGGTCGTCTGGCTGCGCAGCGCCCGGATCGTCCGGCCGTACGCCCCGATCGCCGTCGTGGACAGCTTGCCGCCGGGCGGCTCGTCCATGAACGGCATGAACTTGTCGGGGAAGCCCGGCATGGTGCAGCCGATGCAGATGCCGCCGACGTTGGGGCAACCGCCCACGCCGTTGATCCAGCCGCGCTTGGGGACGTTGCACTTCACGACCGGGCCCCAGCAGCCGAGCTTGACGATGCACTTGGGGGAGCCGTACTCGGTGGCGAAGTCGCCCTGCTCGTAGTAGCCGGCCCGGTCGCAGCCCTCGTGCACCGTCTTGCCGAACAGCCAGGTCGGCCGCAGCGCCTCGTCGAGCGGGATCATCGGCGCCTGGCCGGTGGCCTGGTAGAGCAGGTAGGTGATGGTCTCGGAGAGGTTGTCGCCCTGGATCGGGCACCCGGGCACGCACACGATGGGGAGCCCGGCCTTGCTCTTCCAGTCCCAGCCGAGGTAGTCCGGCACGCCCATGGCGCCGGTGGGGTTGCCGGCCATCGCGTGGATGCCGCCGTAGGTCGCGCAGGTGCCGGCGGCGAGGATCGCCAGCGCCTTGGGGGCGAGCCGGTCCAGCCACTCGCTGGTGGTCACCGGCTGTCCGGTCATCGGGTTGTTGCCGAACCCGGACCAGTAGCCCTCGCCCGCGAGTGCCTCGTTGGGGATCGAGCCTTCCACGACGAGCACGAACGGGTCGAGCTCGCCGCGGTCGGCCTTCCAGAACCACTCGATGAAGTCGTCGGCGCCGCCCTTGGGCCCACACTCGAAGTCGATCAGCGGCCAGTGCACCGCGACCTTCGGCAGCCCGGGGAGCGCCCCCAGGGCGATCTCCTCGATGCTGGGCTGCGTCGCCCCGGTGAGCGCCACCGAGTCGCCGTCGCAACTGAGGCCCGCGTTGATCCACAGAACGTGGACGAGAGTGTCTTCGGCCGCTACGGCCTCGGCAGAGAGCATGGATGCCTCCGGCTGGGGCCGGCTGGTCGGGGCCCCGTCACGCCGTAGGCGACCGGCGGTGCCGATCTGTGCGACGCACCACTTGTCCTATTCCTGCAACACCGCTGTGTCAAGAATGAATGTGGCCGCGACCCGGGATTTCCTCGTTCAGGCCCCGCTGCGCTCCCCCTTCGGGACGCCCGGCACATGCGAGCCGAGGTCGGTGCCCTGCTCGGCCGACGTGCCGTCCGGCATGTCGGCCGCCGGCTGCTCGTCGCCGGGCGACGCGGTCCTGCCACCCGGGGTGGCGGCCGGGTCGTCGGCCTTGGGCTGGTCGTCGGCGACCGGTCCGGTGGCGCCGCCCACCCGCGCGCCGTCGCGGTAGGTGCCGCCCTCCTGGTCGGGCTCGGCGCCTTCCTTGCGCCCGTCGTACGGCGGGACGACCCCGCCCGGCTCCTGCTCCCCGCCGACGCTGAGGGACGGCCCGCGCGAGCTGCGCCCACCGCCCACCGGCGCCTCGGGGTTCACCTGCGTGCCGTCCTCGGCAATCGTGCGGCTGCTGTCGTCGTCCGGTGCGGTCATCGCTGCCTCCCTGAGAGCTGTACGCGGCCGGTCAGCCGCCCTGGTCACCGGCCGGCATGGTGTCCATGTCGTCCTGCGCGGTCCCTTGCTCGTCCACCCCGGTCGACTGGTCGTGCGGGTCGCCGGCCGGCCGGCCGGCCGGGCCGGCTCCTGGCGGGCCGCCCTCGTCCCGGGACCCGGGCGCACCCCGCTCGCTCTGCGGTTCCTCCTGCAGGTGCGGGCTCTGGTCGCTCTCCGTCATGGGCGTGCCTCCTGGTCGCAGCGGTGCGTGGCCTGGCGCCACTCGTCGGCGGGGACAGGGCGGCGCCGGCCGCGGGAGCCGATCGTGACGGCGCAAAGCTTGTCCTAGACCTGTTTCGCGGGAAGTGTCAAGGACGGTCCGGTCCCGGACCGGAATCGACGGAGACGCCTCGGATGTCGCAGCCCCCGCAGCCAGGCGCCGTCCGCGTCCGCGCGCACGTGGCCGGGCTGGTCCAGGGGGTCGGCTTCCGCCCTTTCGTGTGGCGGGAGGCGACCTCCCGCGGCCTGGGCGGCTGGGTCGGCAACGATGCCGCCGGGGTCGTGCTGGAGGTCGAGGGCGACGCCGAGGCGGTGGCCGGGCTGCTGGCCGCCCTGACCCGGCCACCACCGCTGGCCCGGGTCGACGAGGTCCGCAGCGAGCCGCAAGCCCCGCACGGCGACGTCGGCTTCCAGGTGCGTGGCAGCGACACCGCCGGCGCCCGGCGGGCGCTGGTGTCGCCCGACACCGCCACCTGCGCCGACTGCCTGCGGGAGCTGCATGACCCGGCGGACCGGCGCTTCGGCTACCCGTTCGCCAACTGCACCAACTGCGGTCCGCGCTACACGATCGTGGAGTCGGTGCCCTACGACCGGTCGCGCACCACGATGGCCGCCTTCCCGCTGTGCCCGGCCTGCCGGGTGGAGTACGAGGACCCGGCCGACCGGCGCTTCCACGCCGAGCCCGTCTGCTGCCCAGCGTGCGGGCCGCAGCTGCGGCTGGTCGACGCGGCCGGCGGGGAGCTGCCCGGCGACCCGGTCGCCGGGGCGACGGCGCTGCTGCGGGCCGGCGCGGTCCTGGCGGTCAAGGGGCTCGGCGGCTACCACCTCGCCGTCGACGCGGGGCAGGAGCGGGCGGTCGCGACGCTGCGCCGGCGCAAGCACCGGGAGGGCCGGCCGTTCGCCCTCATGGTCGCCGACCTGGCCGCCGCGGAGCAGCTGTGCGAGGTCGGCCCGCAGGAGCGGGCACTGCTCACCGGCGCGGCCCGACCGATCATCCTGCTGCGGCGCCGGTCCGGCGCCGGGGTCGCCCCGTCGGTGGCCCCCGGCTCGCCGTCCCTGGGGCTGATGCTGCCCTACACCCCGCTGCACACCCTGCTGCTGGAGGCGTACGGCGGCCCGCTCGTGCTCACCAGCGGAAACGCCTCGGACGAGCCGATCGCGTTCACCGACCGCGACGCCGAAGAGCGGCTCGACGGCATCGCCGACGCCTTCCTCGTGCACGACAGGGCGATCCGGATGCGGGTCGACGACTCCGTCGTCAAGGTCGTACGGGGACGCGTCCTGCCGGTACGCCGCTCCCGGGGCTACGTGCCGGGCCCGGTGGCCCTGCCGGCGACGTGCCCGGAACCGGTCCTTGCCTGCGGGGCGGCCTTGAAGAACACGTTCTGCGTCGGCCGCGGCCGGCACGCCTTCTTGTCCCACCACGTCGGCGACCTGGCCGATGCCGCCACGCTGACGTCCTACGTCGCCGGGATCGCCCACCTGACCGGCCTGCTCGACGTCGAGCCCCGCGTGGTCGCCCACGACCTGCACCCCGACTACCCGTCGACCCGCTACGCCGCGGACCTGGACCGCGGGGACGTCGAGCTGGTGGGGGTGCAGCACCACCACGCCCACATCGCCTCCTGCCTGGCCGACAACGGCGTCGCCGGCCCGGTCATCGGCGTGGCCTTCGACGGTGTCGGCCTCGGCACCGACGGCACCGCGTGGGGAGGGGAGTTCCTGCTGGCCGACCTCACCGGGTGGACCCGCGCGGCGCACCTGGCCCCGGTCGCGATGCCGGGAGGGGACGCCGCCGCCCGCCAGCCGTGGCGGATGACCGCGGCCCACCTCGACGCGGCCTACGACGGGGACCTCCCGGCCGGGCTCGCGGTGGCAGCGCGGCAGGGCCGGCGGTGGGAGCAGGTGCTGTCGGTCGCGCGGGCCAGCGTGAACTCCCCGCTCACCTCCAGCGCCGGGCGGCTGTTCGACGCCGTCTCGGCCCTGCTGGGCGTGCGTGACGTCGTCACCTATGAGGGGCAGGCGGCGATCGAGCTCGAGCACGCCGCCGACCCGGCCGAGACCGGCAGCTACCCGGTTCCGGTGACGCCGGGCCCGGCGCTGCAGGTGCAGGTCGGCCAGCTCGTCCGGGTGATCGCCGACGACCTCGCCCGGGGGACGGCCGTGCCGGTGCTCGCCGCGCGGTTCCACAACGCCCTCGCCGACGTCGTGCTCGACGTCTGTTGCCGGCTGCGGGACGGGCACGACCTGTCGACGGTGGCGCTGTCCGGCGGGGTCTTCCAGAACGCCCTGCTGGTTACCCGGTGCCTCGACCGCCTCGAGGCGGCCGGCTTTACCGTCCTCACCCACCGGCAGGTGCCGCCGAACGACGGGGGGATCAGCCTGGGGCAGGCCGCGGTGGCGGCGGCGCTGCTGCGGGCCCGCTGAGCCCATCCGCAGCCGACCCGGAGACACCGGGGACGACGCCACCGGACAGCGCGGCCCGGACCGCCTCCCACAGGACGTGGTAGAGCGTCGTCTGCACCTCCTGAACCCGGTGCACCGACGACGACGGCACGGCGAACAGGTGCTGCAGGGCGGGCAGCTCGGCCATCCGGCCGCCCCCGTAGCCGGCCAGCCCGATCGTGACCAGGCCCGCCCGGTCGGCCTCCTCGATCGCCGCGAGCACGTTGCGCGAGCCGCCACTGGTGGACAGGGCGAGGGCGATGTCGCCCGGCCGGCCGAACGCCGCGACCTGCCGCGAGAACACCACCTCGAACCCGACGTCGTTCGACAGGGCCGTGAGCACCGCGACGTCGCTGGTCAGGCCGAGCGCCGGCAGGGGGTCGGCGGGCGGCGGCGGGTCGAGGAAGGTGTGGACGACGTCCTGCGCGTCGGTGCTGCTGCCACCGTTGCCGAACGCCAGCAACGTGGCGCCGGCGGCGAAGGCCTCCGCGAGCCGTGCGGCGCAGGCCGCCAGGGCCGGCCCCTGCGCCGCGCCGACCTCCCGGCGCAGCTCGACGATCTCGGTCACCTTCTGCCGTACGGACTCCGCGGCCGCATCGAGCACCGTGCCGGCGTCGCTGCCGCCGCCGTACAGGAACGGGTAGAGCCGTTCGACCCCGGTGCTCGACTGCGGCGCCGCCGGCGAGTCGAAGAAGACGTGCACGAGCTCCCACAGCAGGTGGTAGGCGGTGACGTGCCCCTCCTTGACCACGAGCGGGTCGTCGGAGCCGATGACCAGGCAGTGGTCGGCCTCCCCGCGGGCGAGCACGTCGCCGCCGTCGCCGCCGACCAGCGCGACGGTGAGCAGGCCGGCGTCGCGCGCCGCCCGCAGGCCGGCCCGGACGTTGGCACACCGGCCGTCGCCGGACAGCCCCAGCGCGATGTCGTCGGGGCGGCCGAGCACCTCCACCTGGTGTGCGTAGACACCGTCGAGACCGCGCCGGGCCGCCACGCCCATGAGGGTCGCCGCGTCGGCGACCAGCGAGAGCGCGGGCAGCGCCCGCTTGCCGACGATCACCGGGTGGACGAACTCGACCGCGACGTGCTGCGCGTCGGTCGCCCCGGCCCCGTTGCCGAACACCAGCAACCGACCGCCGCGGGTGAAGCGCCCGGCCATGTCCCGGCAGGCCAGGGCCAGAGCGGTCGCGTCGTCCCCCAGGCCCCGCACCGGCGCGTCCCGCCGCGCGAACGCCTCGGCGACGACCGCGTCCAGACTTGAACTGGTGACCGTCACGGACGGCCTCCTCACGACGACCCCGCACCGCGAAGGGTGCCTGCCCCCGGACGCTACGCCTGCTGCGCAGGCCGGGTGGCCAGCATCTCCAACCAGCGCACCAGCAGCCGTACGCCGTAGCCGGTCCCGCCCTTGGTCACCTCGTCCTCGTCGGCACCCGACCAGGCGGGCCCGGCGACGTCGACGTGCGCCCAGGGCCGGCCGCCGGTGAACTCCCGCAGGAACAGCGCCGCGGTGATCGAGCCCCCCATGAGCTTCTTCTTCGGGTCGCCGATGTTGCGCAGGTCGGCGGTCGCCGAGTCGAGGGCCTGCCGGTAGTCCTCCACCAGCGGCATCCGCCACAGCCGCTCGCCGGACGTGGCGGACGCCTGCTCGAGGTCGGCGGCGAGCGCGTCGTCGGAGGCGAACAGCCCGGCGTGCCGCTTGCCGAGCGCGACCGGCATGGCGCCGGTGAGGGTGGCGACGTCGACGATCACGTCGGCGTGCAGGTCGCGGTCGGCGTAGGCGAGGGCGTCGGCGAGCACCAGCCGGCCCTCGGCGTCGGTGTTGAGCACCTCGACGGTACGGCCGCCGTACTGCGTGAGCACGTCGCCGGGGCGCTGGGCGGTACCGCTGGGCATGTTCTCCGCGCACGCCAGCAGGCCCGTGACGGTGAGCGGCAGGCCGAGGTCGGCCACCGCCCGCAGGGTGCACAGCACCGCGGCCGCCCCGGACATGTCGCTCTTCATCGTCACCATGCTGTCGGTGGGCTTGAGCGACAGCCCCCCGCTGTCGAAGGTGATGCCCTTGCCGACGAGGACGACGTGCCGGCGCTCGCGCGGATCCCCGGGCCCTTCGTAGCGGGCCTCGACCAGGCGCGGCGGCCGGGTCGAGCCCTGGCCGACGCCGATGAGCCCGCCGAACCCCTCCGCCGCCAGCTGCCGCTCGTCGCGGACCCGGACGGCGAGCTCGGGCAGCAGCGCCACCGCCCGGTCGGCGAGCCAGGCCGGGGTCTTGATGAGCGACGGCGTGTTGACGAGGTCACGGGCCAGCGCCGCCGCCCGCGCCGAGACCAGCGCGCGGTCGAGCGCGGGCTGCAGCCCAGCGGGGTCGTCGACGACGAGCACCACCTCGCGCAGCCGGCGCGGGGTCGCGTCACCCTTCGTCGTGAAGCCGTACGACGCCAGGAGCACGGCCTCGGCCAGGGCCCGTACGGCGTCGGCGCCCGGCCGCTGCCCGCGCAGGTCGACGGCGAGCAGCCCGGCGCCCTTGGCCCGGCGGGCGAGGGCGGCGCCGGTCCGGCGCAGCTCGGCGGGGGTGCCGCCGCCGGTGCCGGCGAGCAGCAGGCGCTCCCCGGGCCGCCCGGGCAGCGGGTGCTCGACCAGCTCACCGGCAGTCCCCTTGGCGTCCTCGGCCACCAGCAGGGCGGCGAGGTCGGCGGCCGAGCTGCCCTCCGGGGTCTGCGCGAGCAGGACGGCGGTGCCGTCGCGGGCGTCCCCCGCGCGGGTCGGCAGGGCGAGCACGGCGGCCGGGGCAGGGACCTGTGCCGCGAGCACGACCGCCGGCAGGTCGGGCGCGGGGGGAGCAGCGGGGGTGGCGGCGGGGCGGCGGCGGGGCGGCACGCAGGGTTCCTGTCGTCTGGGAAGGCGATGCGGGTCGGCAGACGGCTGCGGCCGGCCCCCAGTGGGACGGGGACCGGCCGCAGCCGTTGCGCGCCGTGTTAGGAGACGACAGCCTTGAGGGCGTCGCCCAGGGCGCCGGCCTCCTCGGCGTTCAGCTCGACGACGAGTCGCCCGCCACCTTCCAGGGGCACGCGCATGACGATGCCGCGGCCCTCCTTGGTGACTTCGAGCGGACCATCGCCCGTCCGCGGCTTCATGGCCGCCATCCGACCAACCTCCCAGTCCGGTGTTCCTCGCGCAACGTGCGCTGTGGTCACAGTCTCCCGCATGCCGGCCGGAACCGGAAACCGCCTCCCCGGGGTGGGCGCGGCAGACTGCCAGGGACCTACTGCCGCGCACCTGTCGAGGAGACCCGATGAGCCAGCCCGCCCCTTCCGGCACCGTCCTGCTCGAGGTCCACGGCAGCGTCGCCACGGTCACCCTCGACCGGCCGGACGGCATGAACGCGCTGACCTTCGCCGTGAAGTCGGCGCTGCTCGAGGCCGTCGGGCAGGTGTACGACGACCCGGCGGTGCGCGCCGTCGTCCTGACCGGCAGCGGTCGCGCGTTCTGTGTCGGCCAGGACCTGCGCGAGCACGCAGCCCTGCTCGAGGCGGGCGACCCGGCTCCGCTGTCGACCGTGCGGGAGCACTACAACCCGGTCGTCACCCTGCTCGCCACCATGCCCAAGCCGGTCGTCGCCGCGGTCAACGGCACCGCCGCCGGCGCCGGACTCGGCCTCGCCTGCGCGTGCGACTTCCGGATCGGGGCGCAGGGCGCCCGCTACACGACGGCCTTCACAGGGATCGGGCTCACCGCCGACTCGGGGCTGTCGTGGACGCTCCCCCGGCTGGTCGGCGCCGCCAAGGCCACGGCACTGCTCATGCTCGCCGAGCCGTTCACCACCGAGCAGGCCTTCGAGATGGGTCTGCTCACCGCGGTGGTGCCGTCGGAGCAGGTGCTGCCCGCCGCGCACGAGCTCGCGGCCCGGCTGGCCGCCGGTCCGACGGTCGCCTACGCCGCCCTGAAGCAGTCGCTGCGCACCGCGGCGACGTCAACCCTGGCGGAAGCCCTCGCCGAGGAGGACCGTCAGCAGGCCCGGGCGGGGGTCAGCGCCGACCACGTCGCCGCCGTGCGGAGCTTCCTGGCCAAGCGCCCGCCGGTCTTCGAGGGCCGGTAGGGGCCCGCTGGAGGCATCGGCCGGGGGTCAGCCAGCCTTTCGCTCCGCCGGACCCGGCAGCCGTCCGGCCTCGACCCAGCGGGCGAAGCGCCGCAGGGACAGCCGCACCCCGGCCGCGAACACCGGACGCACGAGCAGCCAGCCCAGTCGGCCGAACGCACCGAGGGGCAGCTCGAGGTCCTCGCGCCACACGAACACCGACGCCTGCGCTCCGCGCTCCTCCACCTCGAACGCGCCGGTGCCGCGGACCAGCCGGCCGGTGTGCCGGACGAGGCACCGGCGGGGCGGCTCCCAGGCGGTGATCTCCATGGTGTCGAGGAAGCCGAACGGCCCGAGGCCGGTGAACGCCTCGATGCCGCCGCCGACGCCCACCCCGCCCTGCGCGGTGCCCCGCACCCGGGTGCCGAGCATCCACGCACCCTGGCCGTCCCAGTCGACCGCGCCGGCCCAGGTGGCGGCGGCGGGCGCGGCGACGGGGACGGTGAGCACAAGCGTGGCGGTCATCGTCTGATCGTCACCGGTCGCCCTTGGCGGCGCCAGTCGACCGGCCCCCGGGCGGGGACATCGGCCGGGCCGGTTCGTCGACGTGCACCGGCTCGGGGAACGGCGCGGGCGAAGGCGGCGTCCCCCCCTCGTGCGCCGAGAGCCGCGCGTCGCGGTCGCGCAGCTCGACGACCAGCCGCTGGAGCAGGGCGTCCACCTCGGCCATCCGGTAGCCGCGCAGCGCCATCCCGAAGCGCACGCGGTCCAGGTCGTCGGCGTGCAGCGGGCCGTCGACGGGCAGGTCGAGGTCGGCTCGGTCGCGGGGCGCGTCGACGAGCAGCTCCCCGTCCCGGGTGGCGACGACCGCCGCGACGAACAGGACCGAGAGCACGCCGAGCACCGCCAGGACCGTCCCCACGCCCTCGATCGTGCCAGAGAGCCGGCAGTGCAGGTCTTGGCCGCGTGCCCGGGCCGGCCAGGACATGGTGCACTCCGGGCCGAGGCGCCGCGAGCTGTGCGCCAGGCCGCCGGCCGGGCACAAGGGCACGGTGACCCCCTCGACCCCGGGCCCCATCCCGCAGCCCAGCGACACCCTGCACCCGAGCGGCAGCCCTACCGACACCGGCCCGGCGGTCGACCTCGACGAGCCGCTGGCCCCGGACGTGCCGGCGGCGCCGCACAGCGCCAGCGGCGAGCAGGTGCCGACCCGGGACCTGGCCGGCCTCGCCCCGCCCGCGGCGCCGGCGCGGCGGTGGACGCCGAAGCGGGTCGTCGTCACGCCGGCCGCGCTCGACCACCCGCACGGCCGGCAGATCGTGCGGCGGGTGGAGGCGCTCGGCATCGACGTGGAGCGGCTCGCGGCGAACCGGCTGACCGGGGTGCGCGGAGCCGACGAGCGCCAGACGTACGCGCTGGCGAAGGCGACGATGGCGGTGGTCGTGAGCCCGCCGAGCCGGCGGAGGCTGCAGCCGATCGCGCCGAGCGCGGACTGGCGGTTCGACCTCGCGGAGGGCTGCCCGGCGCACTGCCAGTACTGCTACCTCGCCGGCTCGCTGTCCGGTCCGCCGGTCACCAGGGTCTACGCCGACCTCGACGAGATCCTCGGCGGTCTCGCGCCCTACGTCGGGGAGGGGACGGCGAAGCGGCGCCCCGCGGAGGGCACCACCTTCGAGGCGTCCTGCTACACCGACCCCCTGGCGCTGGAGCACCTGACGGGAAGTTGGCGACGCGCGGTCGAGCACTTCGGGGCGTGGGAGGCGCCGGTGCAGCTGCGGTGGACGACCAAGTACGACGATGTCGCCTCCTTCGTCGGCCTGCCGCACGCGGGCCGCACCCGGGTGCGGTTCAGCGTCAACGCCCTGCCGGTGACGACCCGGATGGAGGGCGGGACCAGCAGGGTCGAGGACCGTCTCGCGGCGCTGCGCCGGCTCGCCGTCGACGGCTACCCCGTCGGGCTGACGATCGCTCCGATCATGCCGCTGCCCGACTGGCGGGCGCACTACGGGCACCTGCTGGGCCTGGTCGCGCAGGCCGTCGAGGGCCTGCCCGGGCTGGATCTCACCGCCGAGCTCATCACGCACCGCTTCACGCCGGGCAGCAAGGAGGTGCTGCTCGGCTGGTACCCCCGCAGCAGGCTCGAGATGGACACCGAGCGGCGGGCCCGCAAGCGCGGGAAGTTCGGTGCCCTGAAGTACGTGTACCCCAAGGACGTCATGACCGAGCTGCGCACCTGGTTCGAGGGCGAGCTCGGCGGACGTCTGCCGCAGTGCCGCGTCCTGTACTGGACCTGATCCGGCGGGTGCCGGCAGCGGGAGGACCGTGACCGGCTACGGCTCGGACTCCAGAACCTCCTGCGGCGACGGGCGCAGGGCCACCGGTGCGGCGAGCCCGGCCTCGACCGCGTCGAGCGCCCCGCTGACCGAGGACGCCCACACCAGCGCGTCGGCGGCCTCGTGCCGGACGAAGCCGCGCTGCACCATGAGGGCCACCTGGGCGCGCAGGGGCGCGTACAGGCCGTCGACGTCGAGCGCGACGACGGGCTTGTCGTGCAGGCCGAGGAAGCGGGCGACCCACACCTCGGTGAGCTCCTCGAGGGTGCCGATCCCGCCGGGCAGGGTGAGGAAGGCGTCGGCCCGGCTGTCCATGAGCCCCTTGCGGGCGCGCATGTCCGCCACGACCAGCAGCTCGTCGGCCGCCGTGTCCCCGACCTCGAGCGCCAACAGCGCCTCGGGGATCACGCCGGTGGTGCGCGCCCCGCCGGCCCTGGCGGCACGGGCGACCGCGCCCATCATCGACAGGTCACCGCCACCCGACACCAGGGTGTGGCCGCGCCGGGCCAACTCCGTGCCCACCTCGGTCGCCAGCCCGACGTAGGACGGCGCGATCCGGGTGCTGGACGCGCAGAAGACGCAGATCGCCGCCACCCGTCAGCCGTCCCCCTCACCGATCGTCTCGAAGCCGGTCGCCACCGGCTCCGGGTCGGGCCGCAGCGCCTCGGCGGCACCGATGACCTTGAGGGCGTCGTCGACGTCGTCGGTGAGGTGCACGAGGTCGAGGTCGGCGGCCGCCAGGTAGCCGTGCTCGAGCATCGTCCCGCGCAGCCAGTCCAGCAGGCCCGACCAGTAGGCGGTGCCCATGAGCACCACCGGGAACTGGTTGACCTTGTGCGTCTGGACGAGCGTGAGCGCCTCGAACAGCTCGTCCATCGTGCCGAAGCCGCCGGGCAGGATGACGAACGCCTGCGCGTACTTGACGAACATCGTCTTGCGGGCGAAGAAGTAACGGAAGTTCAGCCCCAGGTCGACCCAGTCGTTGAGGCTCTGCTCGAACGGCAGCTCGATGCCCAGGCCGACCGACAGACCGCCGGCCTCCGAAGCGCCCCGGTTGACCGCTTCCATGACTCCCGGGCCGCCGCCGGTGATGACCGCCCAGCCGGCCTCGGCGAGGCCGGCGCCGAGTTGGCGGCCGAGGGCGTACTCGGGCGCCTCGCGGGGGGTGCGAGCGGAGCCGAACACGCTGACGGCGCGGGGCAGCTCGGCGAGCAGGCCGAAACCCTCCACGAACTCGGACTGGATGCGCAGCACCCGCCACGGGTCGGTGTGCACCCAGTCCGACGAGCCACGCGAGTCGAGCAGCCGCTCGTCGGTGGTGCTGGCCTGCACCTGGCCGCGGCGCAGGGTCACCGGGCCGCGCTGCTTCTCGGGCGTGGCCTCCCGGTTCGTCGGCTGCTGGGGCGGGGGACGCCGGGCCGTCACAGCCGGTCGGTCAGGGTCGATGGAGGCGGGCACGCCTGAAAACGTAGCTGTCCCACCGGCAACCCGGGGCTACAGCCAGTTGTTGCGCTTGAACCCGGAGTACAGCAAGAGGCTGCTGAGGAGCATCAGCCCGAGGGCGTAGGGGTAGCCGAACATCCACGAGAGTTCCGGCATGTGCGTGAAGTTCATTCCGTAGATGCCGGCGATGAGGGTGCTCGCCGCTGCGATGGCCACCCAGGCGCTGATCCGGCGCATGTCCTCGTTCTGCCGCATGGACACCTGCGCGAGGTTGGAGGACAGGATGCTGTCGAGCAGCTCGTCCATCCCGGCGACCAGCTCGGTGGAGCGCAGGACGTGGTCGTGCACGTCGCGGAAGTACTCCGCCGTGCGGGGGTCGAGGCAGCGCACCTGCCCGCCGGCCAGCGCGCCGGTGGCCGCACCGAGCGGCTCCACGGCCCGCCGGAACTCCATGACCTCCCGCTTGAGCTTGTAGATCCGCTCGGTGGGCTGGTCCCGCGAGTCGCTGAAGACCTCGTCCTCGATCTCGTCGACGTCCTCCTCGACCGCGGCGGCCGCCGGCCCGTAGCCGTCGACGACGCGGTCGACGACCCCGTGCAGCACGGCCGCCGGACCGACGGCGAGCAGGTCGGGGTGCCGCTCCAGGTCCTCCCGGACGCCGGCGAGGTCGCCGGCCTCGCCGTGCCGGACCGTGACGACGAAGTCGGGGCCGACAAAGGCCATGAGCTCCCCGGTCTCGATGGCCTCCTCGGCGGCGACGTAGCGCACGGTCTTGAGGACGACGAACAGCAGGTCGTCGCCGTACGTCTCGAGCTTGGGCCGCTGGTGGGCGTGCACGGCGTCCTCGACGGCCAGGGCAGGGAGCCCGAGCTGGTCGGCGACGACCTGCAGGGCGGGCGCGTCCGGGTGGTGCAGCCCGATCCACACGTAGCCGGAGCCGGCGCGGGCGGTGCGCAGGGCGGCCTCCAGCGGCAGCTCGCCGCCGACCCGGACCCCGTCGACGTAGGCGGCGCAGTCGACGACCGCGTCGGCGAGGTCGGTACCGGCGTGCCGGTCGCGCCGGTGCCCCGATCGGTCGGGCGCGAGGCCCGCACTGGTGTCGGCGGGCACCAGCGCCGGCGCAGGCCGCCGCGCGGGGGCGCGGCGGCCGCTGCCGGTGCGGGGAGGGGTGGTCACCCGGCCAGTGTGCTCCAGGGGGTGAGCCGAGGCGGTCAGGCGTCGGCGAAGACCTCGATGAGCTTCTCGGCCAGCGGACGGCGGGCTTGCTACCCCGTTCCGCCGCCGCTGACCGGTCAGGCCGTGAGGTAGGACCGCAGCGCCGCCGTGCACTGCGCGACGAGCCGCAGGTCGACCGACTCCTCCCGGGTGTGCGCGAGGCCGGGGTCGCCGGGCCCGTAGTTGACCGCCGGGATGCCGAGCGAGGCGAACCTCGCGACGTCGGTCCAGCCGTACTTGGCGACCGGAACCCCGCCGACGGCCCGGACGAAGTGCTGGGCGGCCGGCGCCGACAGGCCCGGCAGCGCACCGGGCGAGCTGTCGGTGAGCACACAGTCGTACGGCGCCAGCACCTCGCGCACGTGCGCCAGCGCCTGCTTCTCAGTGCGGTCGGGGGCGAAGCGGAAGTTGACCGTCACGGTGCAGGAGTCCGGGATGACGTTGCCGGCGACACCGCCCTCGATGCGCACGGCCGACAGGCCCTCGCGGTAGGTGCACCCGTCGATCTCCACCTCGCGCGGCACGTAGCGGACGAGGGCGATGAGCAGCGGGGCGACGGCGTGCACGGCGTTCTCGCCCAGCCAGCTGCGGGCGCTGTGAGCGCGGCGACCGGGCACGGTCACCTGCACCCGCAGGGTGCCCTGGCAGCCGGCCTCGACCTGCCCGCCCGTCGGCTCCATGAGCACCGCGAGGTCGGCGTCGAGCAGGTCACGGTGGTCACGGGCGAGCCGCCCCAGCCCGTTGCGGTCGGCGGCGACCTCCTCGTTGTCGTACAGCACGACGGTGAGGTCGCTGGTCGGCTCCGGCAGCGTCGCGGCGAGGTGCAGCAGCACGGCGTCGCCGGCCTTCATGTCCGTGCTGCCGCAGCCGTACAGCCGGTCGCCGTCGCGCCGGCTGGGCAGGTTGTCCGCGACCGGCACGGTGTCGAGGTGGCCGGCGAGCAGCACCCGGCGCGGGCGGCCCAGGCGGGTGCGGGCGACGACGGCGTCGCCCTCGCGGGTGACCTCCAGGTGGGCCAGCGCGCCGAGCGCGTCCTCGACGAGGTCGGCGAGCCGGCCCTCGTCGCCGCTCACCGACGCGACGTCGACGAGCGCGGCAGTCAGCGCGCCTGGGTCAGCCGCGAGGTCGAGGCTCACCCGGTCACGGGGCGACGCCGTGCTCGCGCAGCACCTCGTTGAGGGCGAGCTTGTCGTGCTCCTGGCCCGGCTGGAGGTAGCGCAGCACCAGCAGGCACGGCATCCCGAAGTCGCCGCCGGGGAAGCTCTTGACCCTCGTCGAGCCGACGCACACCGCGCGCTCCGGAGCGACGCCGCGCGGCAGCTCGGTGCCGGTCTCGGCCTCGAAGACCCGGGTGCTCGCGGTGAGGATCGCCCCGGCCCCGAGCTTGGCGCCGCGGCGCACCCGCGCGCCCTCGACGACCATCGAGCGCGAGCCGATGAACGCGTCGTCCTCCACGACGACCGGGGCCGCCTGCGGCGGCTCGAGCACCCCGCCGAGGCCGACCCCGCCGGACAGGTGAACGTTGCGGCCGACCTGCGCGCAGGAGCCGACGGTCGCCCAGGTGTCGACCATCGAGCCGCTTCCGACGTAGCCGCCGATGTTGGTGTAGCTGGGCATGAGGACGACACCCGGCTCGAAGTGGGCGCCCCAGCGGGCGATCGCGCCGGCGACCACGCGCACCCCGTCGAACGTCGTCTTGAGCGGCACCCGGTCGTGGACGTGGAAGCCGCCGTTGGCCCCCGTGACCATCGGCAGGACCTTGAACGACAGCAGGATCGCCCGCTTGGCCCGCTCGTCGACGACCACCTCGTCGCCGACGACCCGCGCCACCCTGGCCTGGCCGGTGTCGAGCAGGTCGACCGCGGCGACGACCTGCTTCTTGGCGTCCTCGTCCTCGGGGCTGAGGCCGTCGCGGCGCTCCCAGAGCTCGTCGATGGTCGCGGGGATCGGGCTGTCGGTCATGCCGGCGAGCCTACGGGGGCCAGGCGGCCGCCCCGCACGGCCAGGCCGGCCGCGAGCACCACGGCGACCGAGCCGGACACCAGCAGCGGCAGCCGGCCGTCCCCGTGCCAGGCGAAGCCGGCCCACAGCCCGGCGACGAGCACCGCGCCGCCGGCCAGCCCCTGGTAGAGCCCCTGCGCCGCGCCCTGCCGGCCGGGCGGCGCCAGCGCCGCAACCCACGCCTTGCCGACCCCGTCGGTGCAGGCGGCGAACCCGCCGTAGACCGGCAGCAGGACGAAGACCCAGGCGGGGTCGCCGACCAGCCCCAGGCCGAGGTAGCCGACGGCGAAGAAGGCCAGGCCCGCGGCGAAGACGAGGTGCCGCGGCACCCGGTCGGACAGCGCTCCCGCCGGGTAGGACGCCAGCGCGTAGACCGCGTTGTAGACGACGTAGGCCGCGATCACCCCGCCGACCGACAGGCCGAGCTCGGAGGCGCGCAGCAGCAACAGCGCGTCGGGGAAGTTCACGAGCCCGAAGCCGGTCAGCGCGACGAGCAGCACCCGCAGGTCGCGGGGCAGCGGGGCGGGCGGCGCGCCGCCGGCCGGCCGTCGCGCCGGCGCCGGGCCCTCGCGCACCGCGGCGACGAGCAGCACGGACAGCACCGCGGGGACCACGGCGACGACGAGCAGCGGCCGGATCCGGTGCCCCGCCAGTTCGTAGAGCAGCAGCCCCAGCAGCGGCCCGACGACGGCGCCGGCGGTGTCGGCGGCCCGGTGCAGCCCGAACACCTTCCCGCGTACGGCCGGGTCGACGTCGACCATGAGCAGCGCGTCGCGGGGCGCCCCGCGCACGCCCTTGCCGAGGCGGTCGACGGCCCGGCCGGCCAGCACGGCCGGCCAGGCCGCGGCGACCGCGACGAGCACCTTGCCGAGGGCGGCCAGGCCGTAGCCGAGGGCGATGAGCGGCCGCTTGGGCCGGCCGTCGGCGAGCCGTCCGGCGACCAGCTTGGTGACCGCGGCGACGCCCTCGGCCGCGCCCTCCACGGCGCCGACGACGGCGACCGGGGCGCCCAGCACCCCGGTGAGGAACAGCGGCAGCACCGGGTAGAGCAGCTCGCTGGCGGCGTCCTGCAGGAACGACACCCCGGACAGCGTGCGGACGTTGGGGGTGAGCCACGCCGCCCGGTTCACGCCAGGTCGGCGAGGCGCTCTGCGGCGGCGGCGACCCGCTCGTCGGTCGCGGTGAGGGCCAGGCGGACGTGCCGGGCGCCGTCCTCGCCGTAGAACTCCCCGGGCGCGACGAGCACCCCGACGGCGGCGAGCGCGGCGACGGTGTCCCAGCACGGCTCGCCGCGGGTGGCCCACAGGTAGAGGCCGGCCTCGGAGTGCTCGACGGTGAAGCCGGCCGCGCGCACCGCGGGCAGCAGCCGGTCCCGGCGAGCGGCGTAGCGCGCCTTCTGCACGGTGACGTGCGCGTCGTCGGCCAGCGCCGCGACGGTCGCCGCCTGCACTGGGGCGGGGCTGAGCAGCCCGATGTGCTTGCGGGCTTCGGTGAGCACCGCGACGGCGGTCGGGTCGCCGACCGCGAAGCCGGCCCGGTAGCCCGCCAGGTTGCTGCGCTTGGACAGCGAGTGCAGGGCCAGCACGCCGTCGGTGGAGCCGCCGGACACCGACGGGTGCAGCACGCTCACCGGCTCGGCGTCCCAGCCGAGCTCGAGGTAGCACTCGTCGCTGGCGACGAGGATGCCGTGCGCCCGGGCCCAGTCGACGACGGCCCGCAGCCGCGCCGGCGCGAGCACCTCGCCGGTCGGGTTGGACGGCGAGTTGAGCCACACCAGGGCCACCCGCTCCGGGTCGTGGGCCGTCGGGTCCTGCACCGGCACCGGCACGCAGCCGGCGAGCCGCGCGCCCACGTCGTAGGTCGGGTAGGCCAGCCGCGGGAGGAGCACCTCGCTGCCGGGCGTCAGCCCGAGCAGCACCGGCAGCAGCGCGACGAGCTCCTTGCTGCCGATGCTGGGCAGGACGTTGCGCGCGTCCACGTCGGCGCCGAGCCGCCGGCGGGCCCACCCCACCAGCGCCTCGCGCAGCGCCGGCGAGCCGATCGTCAGCGGGTAGCCGGGGGCGTCGGCGGCGGCACCGAGCGCGTCCCGCACCACCCGCGGGGTGGGGTCGACCGGGGTGCCGATCGACAGGTCGACGATGCCGCCGGGGTGGGCGCGGGCCTTCTCGCCGTACGGCGCCAGCCGGTCCCACGGGAACCCTGGCAGCTGCGCGCGGGCCGCCCAGCCCAGCACTAGTGCCCTTCGGTGTTCTTGCCGAGCGGGACGGCCATGATCACCGGGTGGTCGACGTCGACCGGGCCGACCTTGCTGGCGCCGCCGGGGCTGCCGATCGACGTCGTCTCGGTGAAGAAGTCGACGTTGGCCCGGTAGTAGTCCTTCCACTGCGCCGGCGTGTCGTCCTCGTAGAAGATCGCCTCGACGGGGCAGACCGGCTCGCAGGCGCCGCAGTCGACGCACTCGTCCGGGTGGATGTAGAGCGATCGCTTGCCCTCGTAGATGCAGTCGACCGGGCACTCCTCGATGCAGGCCTTGTCCTTCAGGTCCACGCACGGCTCGGCGATGACGTAGGTCACGTCGGGTCCTCTTCCTGCTGCACTTGCACTGCTTCATCCGAACGGTGCATCCGAACTGGGGTCGCTCTAGTGTCGCCGATGTGAGCGCCGAACGACGACCCGGGGTGCGCTACGCCCTGACGGCCGGGCCGCAGGACGTGGGCGCCCGCGTGGTGCTGCGCCGGACGCTTCCCGGCGGCGGGCTGTCGGACGTCCTGGGGTACGTCCGACGCTGGTCGGACGGGGTGGTGACGGTGCTCACCCGCGACGGTTCGGTCGTCGAGGTGGCCGAGGCCGATCTCGTCGCGGCCAAGCGGGTCCCCGAGCCGCCGGCCCGCCGGTGAGCACCCGCAGCCGGTTCGCCGAGGTGGTCCGCAGCGAGCCGGTCGACCTCGGCCTGGCCTGCCTGCTCGTCGGCGGCGAGGTCGATCCGGACCTCGACGTCGACGGCGCCCTGGCCGCCCTCGACGCGCTCGCGGACACCGCCCGCCGGCACGTACCGGCGGGCTGCCCGCCGCGTGCGGCCGCCGACGGGCTGCGGGTGGCGCTCGGCGAACAGGCCGGCTTCGCCGGCACCGCCCGGGACTACGACGACGTCCGCTCCTCGCTGCTGCACGAGGTGGTGCGCCGCCGTCGGGGCCTGCCGCTGACCCTGTCGGTGGTGTGGGTGGAGGTCGCCCGGCGGCTCGGCGTCGTCGCCGATCCGGTCGCGCTGCCCGGTCACGTCGTCGTCGCGGTGCGGTCCGGGGGCACCGCGATCGGCTACCCGGCCACCGGCGACACCGCCTACGTCGACCCGTTCAACGGCGGACGGCTGCTGCCGGTCGAGGCCCTCGCGGCCCAGGTGCGGGCGGCGACGGGGGCGCCGCTGCGGCCCGAGGACCTCGAGCCCGCCATCCCGCACGACCTGCTGCTGCGCCTGCTCACGAACGTGCGGGCGCTGGCGGCACGCCAGGACCGCGCCCTCGAGGCCGCGCGCACCCGGCTGTGGGCGACGGAGCTGTCGCTGCTGCTCCCCCGGCACCCGGTCGCGCTGCGCCGCGAGCGCGGCGAGCTGCTGGTGCGGCTCGGCGACCACCTCCGCGGCGCCGCCGAGCTCGACGCGTACGCCGAGGTAGTCGACGGCGCCGACCCGGCGGCGGCGGAGCAGGCCCGCCGGGAGGCGCGCCTGGCCCGCTCGCGCCTCAACTGAGCCGTACTGTTCCTGCGGTGCTGCGCCTGATGGACACCCGGACCCGCCGCGTCGAGACGATCGAGCCGGCGGTCCCCGGCCTGCTGCGGGTCTACGCCTGTGGCCCGACCGTCTACCGCTACGCCCACGTCGGCAATCTGCGCACCTTCCTGCTGTCGGATCTCGTCCGGCGCACCGCCGAGCAGCACCGGCTGCGGGTGCACCTGGTGCAGAACATCACCGACGTCGGCCACCTGCAGGACGACACCGGCATCGACGACGGCGGCGAGGACAAGCTGCTCGCGCAGGCCAAGCTGGAGGACCGCTCGCCGTTCGCGGTCGCCCGCTTCTACGAGGAGGCCTTCCACCGCGACCTCGCCGCGCTCAACGTGCACCCCGCCGACGCCTACCCCCGGGCGTCGGAGTGCATCGGGCTGATGGTGTCGCTGATCGGGCGGCTGATCAGGCAGGGGCACGCCTACGTCGGGACCGACGGCACCGTCTACTTCGACGCACGCTCGTTCCCGTCGTACGGCGCGATCAGCGGCAACCGGCTGGACCAGCTGCGCGCGGGCCACGGGGCGACCGGCGAGTCGACGGCCACCGGCAAGCGCTTCCACGCCGACTGGGCGCTGTGGAAGCTGGCCGGCGGCGACCGCGAGATGACGTGGGACTCGCCCTGGGGTCGCGGCTTCCCGGGCTGGCACATCGAGTGCTCGGCGATGTCGCTCGACCTGCTCGGCGAGACGATCGACGTGCACACCGGCGGTATCGACCTGCGCTTCCCGCACCACGAGGACGAGCGCGCCCAGTCCGACAGCGCCGTCGGGCACGAGGTCGTCCGGCACTGGGTGCACGGCGAGCACCTGCTGTTCGAGGGCCGCAAGATGGCCAAGTCGACCGGCAACGTCGTGCTGGTGTCCGACGTGGTGGCCCGCGGCCACGACCCGTTGGCGCTGCGCCTGGCGTTCCTGTCCTCGCGCTACCGCCAGCAGGCCAACCTGTCGTGGGACGCGATCGCCGCCGCCTCCTCGACCCTGGAGCGCTGGCGCGGCCGGGTCGCGGACTGGGCCGAGCAGCCGTCGGCGGCGATGGACGCCGCCGCGCACGAGGAGGTGCTTGGGGCCTTCGACGACGACCTCGACAGCCCCCGGGCCGTGCAGGTGCTGCGCCGGCTGGAGAAGGACCCCGCGGTCGCCGACGGAGCGAAGTTCGAGACGTTCGCCTGGGCCGACCGGCTCCTCGGACTCGACCTGGCGCGGTCGGTCGGCCGGCCGCGCGAGGTGGCGGCACTGCCGGCGCGGGCGCAGGACCTGCTCGACGCCCGGGCGGCCGCCCGCGCGGAGAAGGACTTCGCCGGCTCCGACCGGCTCCGCGACGAGCTCGCCGGCCTCGGCGTGACCGTCCGGGACACCCCCACCGGGCAGGAGTGGTCCGCCGGCTGAAGCGGTGCGCCGGTCAGCGTGCGGGACGACCTCCGCGCACCCCGCACTCCGCCGTACGCGGGGCGCCAGGTCCCAGGTCTGTGCTCACGCCCGCGGGGGGCGGCACCGGCCGCCAGGAGCCCACGGCAAACGCCGCGCCGAGCAGGCCGAGCGTGAGGAACGCGAGCCCGAGCGCACTGCCGGTGACGATGAGGTCGCCTTCCCGGCGCTGGGCCGACAGGACCAGGGCGACGGCCACCCACAGCACCATCGGCACGACCGCCCCGGCCCGGCGCCCCAGCACCGCCCCGCCGGCGCGGCACAGCGGCACGGTGGCCAGCGCCAGCGGCAGGCCGAGGGGGACGGGCACGCCGCCGACCCGCAGCGGGACGAGGAAGGCCCCCCACACGGCGAGCTGCACCGTCAGCAGGAGCACGAGGGCGAACGACGCGCCGCGCGCCAGGCGCTCCGGGACCACCCGACCAGCCTGCCACGCGGGCGTCCCCGGGGACGTCAGTCGACAGGCGCGCCCAGCCGGCCGCCCGCGGGGTCGCGCAGGTCGACGACCCGAGGCCGCGCGGCGGCCCGCTCCAGGACGTCGGTGATCTCGGCGCCGATCAGCTCCTCGCGCTCGAGCAGGGCGTCGCGCAGGGCTTCGACGAGGTGCCGGTTCGCGTCGAGCAGGGCGCGGGCGGTGGCCTTCTGCGCCTGCAGCAGCGCCTCGACCCGGTCGCGGCCGCGGTCGTCGGCGAGCACCCGGCCGACGAGGTTGGTGTCGCACGCCGCGCTGTTCTGCACGGCCAGGTAGGACACCAGGCTGCCGTCCATGCCGTGCGCCCCGACCATCTCGGCGGCGCAGTTCGTGGCGTACAGCAGGTCGCCGCCCGGGCCGGTCGACACGTCCCCGAAGAACAGCTCCTCCGCGCACTGGCCGCCCATCGCGATCTGCACCAGGGCCTGCAGCTCGATGCGGGAGCGGGTGAAGACCTCCTCGCGGTCGCCGTGCGCGAGCAGCCCGAGCGCACCCCGACGCCTGATGATGGTGAGGACTTCCAACCGACGCTGCGGTGCGGTCAGCCACGCGAGGGTGGCATGACCGGCCTCGTGCGTGGCGATGAGGCACCGCTCGTGCGCGGTGTACTCGACCGGCGCGCCGGTGCCGACCTCCTCGACGAGGCGGGCCTGCTCGACGTCGCTCCAGGTCATCTCCCGCGAGCCGCGCCGCAGCGCGGCGACGAGGGCTTCGTCGAGCAGGTGCTCGATCCGCACCGGGCTGTAGCCCTGGGTGAGCGCCGCGAGCGCGTCGCGGCGCTCACCGTCGTCGAGCTCGGCGGCGTGCGACTTCCCGGCGAGGAAGTGGTCCACGAGGGCCCGCCGGCCGCTCTTGGCGGGCAGCTCGAAGGTGAGGCGGCGGTCGAAGCGGCCGGGGCGCAGCAGCGCGGGGTCGAGGCTGTCGGCCCGGTTGGTCGCCGCGATGAGCAGGACGTTGGACGGCAGCAGCGCCGGGCGGCGCAGCTGGCGCTCGGGCGGCAGCAGCAGGTTGGCCCGGTCGACGAGCCAGCCGCCGAGCCGCTGCCAGCCGGTGAGGGCGTCGAAGGACTGCATCTGCACGAGCAGCTCGTTGACGACACCCCCGGTGCCCTCGCTGGTGAACGCGGTGCGCACGGTGCCGGCATCGACGCCGTTCGTGACAGCGGCGTACGCGGCCGGCAGCGAGCTCATGCCGTGGCAGCCGGCCACGCGGCTCGGTGACATGGTGCCCGGTGCCATGGCGCTGGCGACGCCGCCGCGCGACGTCGCGATGGCGTCGATCTCCTCCATGAACCCGATCGCCCCGCCCTCTTTGCGGGCGGCCTTGCGCAGCGCCTTGAAGTACGAGCGGATCTTCTTCGCGGTGGCGCCGTACCACATGCTCTGGAAGCTGGGAGCGCTGACGAACAGGAACGGCACGCCCGCCTCCTTGGCCATCGCCCGGGCCAGGTGCGTCTTGCCGGTGCCGGGCGCGCCTTCGAACAGCAGGCCCCGCCGGGGGGTGCCGCCCATCTCGCGGCTGAAGGTGCGGTGGGCGAGGAACAGGTTGAGCGAGCGGACGACATCGTCCTTGACCCCGTCGATCCCGACCACGTCGGCGAGGCGTACGTCGATCTGCTCGGGGCGGTAGGTGACGTGCGGCGACCTGCCCGACAGCAGCTGCTGGCCGACCGCGAGGGCCAGGAGCAGCCCGAAGAAGACAATGATCGTGACGAGGAACGGGTCGACCTGCGGGAGCGGCAGGAACGCCGACGCCGGCCCCATGGTCAGCGTGCGCAGCCAGCCCAGGCCGACCGGCACCCAGACGAGGGCGGCGAGGCGCACGAAGCGGGCGCGCCGCGAGCGCTCCCGCGAGGTCCCGACGTCGGCGTCGCGCAGCGCGAGAACGCCGCCGCCGGCTCCGGCCAGGTGGTCGAGCATGCGTTCAGCGGTGGGGTCGGGCGTCGCGACGGGCACGTGGCACTCCTCGGCTCGGCTCCGGGAGGATCCGCCCAGCGCGCTGTCCCGAGCATGCGGGAGCCCATCCCTGGTAACCGACCGCGACGGGAAAGACCACCCGTTCGGCCTATCAAGTCCTACGGCAGCCCGCCGAATAGGTCGTCCTCACGGCCCTGCGGGCCGGTCGCCGGGCCGCGCTCGCCGCGGGCCAGCACGAAGTGCTCGATGCCGAAGGCCCGCTGGCCCACGTTGTCGGACAGCGCGAAGAACGGGCCGTCGACCGCGATCTGGGTGTGGTGGGCTCGCATCGCCGCCACCTTCGCCTCGAGCTGGTCACGGGCGTCGACCTCGGTCGTGATCTCCTCGTCCGGGTTGCCGAACGGCAGGTCGTCGGCCGAGTCGACGCCGAAGAAGTCGGTCTGGCCCGACTCCTTGAGCTGGTCGATGCCGCGCTGCAGCACGCTCTTCGGGACGGCCGTCCAGTACAGCTTCCCGGCCTGCCACGGCTCGCCCAGCTCCGGCGCGTACGCCGGGTCGGCGGCGGCGTCGAAGGCAGCGACCGTCACCCGGTGCGCCTGGATGTGGTCGGGGTGGCCGTAGCCGCCGTTCGCGTCGTAGGTGACGACCACCTGCGGCCGCACCTCGCGGACGACGCCGACCAGGGCCCGGGTGGCCTCGGCCAGGTCGGCCTGCCAGAAGCAGTCGTCGCGCTCGTTCTGCGGGGTACCCATCATCCCGCTGTCCCGCCAGTGACCGGGGCCGCCGAGGAAACGGAAGTCGGTGACCCGCAGCGCCTCCATGGCCGTCGCGAGCTCGCCGATCCGGTGCTGGCCCAGACCGTCGGTCCGGTCGCTCGCCAGGTCGGCGAGCTCGGGAACGAGGACCTCGCCCTCCTCGCCGAGGGTGCAGGTGACCAGGGTGACGAGGTCGCCCCGCGCGGCGTGCTTGGCCATCGTCGCCCCGGTGCCGATGGTCTCGTCGTCGGGGTGGGCGTGCACGAGCAGGAGCCGCCGGGGGTGGTCGAGCGGCGTGAGGTCGAGCACGTCCGGGGCCCCGTCGACGGCGGCTTCAGCCTCGGCGAGCACAGCCTGCTCGTCGTCGAGCTCCAGTCGCTCGCCGGGCTCGGGGGGCGGCGGCAGTGTGGCGTCGGACATCCCCCGACCCTACGTGCCGGTTCACCTCCTGCCGCCAACCGCTAGCGTCGGCCCGGCCGCCCCTTCGCGCGGCGGACGAGCGAGCGGAGGACAGCTAGTGGGCACGCGGCGGACCGTGCTGATGGTGCCGGGGCTGGTCTGCGACGAGGCGCTGTATGCGCCGCAGCGCGAGGCTCTCGGTGGGAGCGTCGACGTCGTCGTCCCCGACGTGTCGCGGGGAATGACCCTCGGCGAGATGGCGCAGGCGGTGCTGGCCGTCGCGCCGCCGCGCTTCGCGCTGCTGGGCCTGTCCATGGGCGGCTACGTCGCGTTCGAAGTCCTGCGGCAGGCGGGCCAGCGGGTGGAGGCGCTGGCCCTACTCGACACCAGCGCCCGCCCGGAGTCGGCGGCCCAGACCGAGCGGCGCCGCGCCCTGGTCGACCTGGCCGCCCGCAGCGGCTTCCCCGCCATGCTCGACGCCCTGTGGCCGGCCGAGGTCGCGCGCGCGTCGCTGCCGGACGGGCGGTTGCGGGCGCAGTTCGACGCCATGGCCGGGCGGTTCGGGCCGGAGGTGTTCCGGCGGCAGCAGGAGGCGATCATCGGCCGGGCGGACAGCCGCCCCGACCTCGCCGGCATCGACCTGCCGACGCTCGTGCTCTGCGGCCGGGAGGACGCCATCACGCCGGTGGACGGGCACGAGGAGATGGCGGCCGGCATCCGCGGCGCGCACCTCGTCGTGCTCGGCGACTGCGGGCACCTGTCCACGTGGGAGCAGCCCCGCGCGGTCACCGCAGCGCTCCGGGAGTGGCTGGCGCTGTGAGGGCGCTCCTCAGTTGAGAGTGGGGTCAGCCGGGAAGGTGACGGCGTAGGCCAACGGCGGGCCCTGCCGGCGCAGGACCTGCTCCCAGAGGAGCTCGGGTCGCGGCGTGAAGGGGTCGCCGGGCAGGGCGTCCAGCACCCACCAGGCACCGGCGTCCACCTCGCCCTCGAGCTGCTGCGCGGACCAGCCGGCGTAGCCGGCGAAGACCCGCACCTCGGCGAGGCCGTCCCACGGGCCGCCGTCGAGGTCGACGGTGCCGAGCAGCGGGTCAGCCAGCGGCGCCCAGCCCGCCTGCGGCCGGCCCGGGGCCCCGAGCCGGCCCAGGCAGACCGCAGCCGTGGGCTGCACCGGGCCGCCGCCGAACACGACGGCGGGCGCCGAGGCCACCCCGGACCAGGGCAGCAGCACCTCGGCGACACCCGTCTCGCTCGGCCGGGTCAGCACCACCCCGAGCGCGCCGTCCTCGTCGTCGTGCTGCAGCAGCAGGATGACCGTACGGACGAAGTGCGGGTCGAGCAGGGTGGGCGTGGCGACCAGCAGCCGCCCGGACCAGGAGCTCACGCCGCACAGCGTAGGAGCAGGCGGCTAGGAGGAGGTCTTCACCTTGCGGTGGGACTTCGCGCGGTCGGTCTGGTCCAGCAGAACCTTGCGGATCCGGACCGTCGCGGGAGTGACCTCGACGCACTCGTCCTCGCGGCACCACTCGAGCGCCTGCTCCAGCGACAGCTGCTTGTGCGGGATGAGCGGCACGAGCACGTCGCCGGAGGACTGCCGCATGTTGGTGAGCTTCTTCTCCTTGGTGGCGTTCACGTCCATGTCGTCGCTGCGGGAGTTCTCCCCCACCACCATGCCCTCGTAGACCTCGGTGCCCGGGCCGACGAACATCGTGCCGCGCTCCTGCAGGTTGGCCAGCGCGAAGCCGGTCGTCGGGCCCTTGCGGTCGGCGACGAGCGAGCCGGTCGGGCGGGTGCGGATCTCGCCGTGCCACGGCTCGTAGCGCTCGTGCACGTGGTGCAGCAGGCCGGTGCCGCGGGTCTCGGTGAGGAACTCGGTGCGAAAGCCGATCAGGCCCCGGGCCGGCACGAGGTACTCCATCCGGATCCAGCCGGTGCCGTGGTCGACCATCTGCTCCAGCCGGCCCTTGCGCAGCGCCATGAGCTGGATGAGCACGCCCTGGTAGTCGCTCGGCGCGTCGATGGTCAGCCGCTCGACGGGCTCGTGCACCTTGCCGTCGATCGTGCGGGTCACCACCTGCGGCTTGCCGACGGTGAGCTCGAAGGCCTCGCGGCGCATGACCTCGACGAGGATCGCGAGCTGCAGCTCACCGCGGCCCTGCACCTCCCAGGTGTCGGGGCGCTCGGTCGGCAGCACCCGGATCGACACGTTGCCGACCAGCTCGCGCTCGAGCCGGTCGATCACCTGCCGGGCGGTGAGCCGCTTGCCGCTGCGACCGGCCAGCGGGCTGGTGTTGATCCCGATCGTCATCGAGATGCTCGGCTCGTCGATGGTGATGAGCGGCAGCGGCTGCGGGTCGTCGGGGTCGGCGAGGGTCTCCCCGATGGTGATCTCCGGGATGCCGGCGATCGCGACGATGTCGCCGGGGCCGGCCTCGTCGATGGTGACGCGCTCGAGCGCCTCGGTGCCGAGCAGCTCGGTGAGCTTGACCCGCTCCACGGTGCCGTCGTGCCGGCACCAGGCGACGGTCTGGCCCTTCTTCATCGTGCCGTTGTGGATGCGGCACAGCGCCAGGCGCCCGAGGTACGGCGACGCGTCGAGGTTGGTGACGTGGGCCTGCAGCGGAGCTCCCGGCGTGTACGTCGGCGCCGGGATCGTGTTCTTGATGACCTCGAACAGCGGCTCGAGATCAGGGCTGTCCGGGCTCGTCCCGTCCGCGGGGCGGGTCAGCGAGGCCTGACCGGTCTTCGCCTGGCAGTAGACGATCGGGAACTCGATCTGTTCGGCGGTCGCGTCCAGGTCGAGGAACAGCTCGTACGTCTCGTCGACGACCTCGGCGATCCGTGCGTCCGGACGGTCCACCTTGTTGATGATGAGGATGACCGGCATGTTCTGCGCCAGCGCCTTGCGCAGCACGAACCGGGTCTGCGGCAGCGGTCCCTCGGAGGCGTCCACGAGCAGCGCGACGCCGTCGACCATCGACAGCCCGCGCTCGACCTCGCCGCCGAAGTCGGCGTGGCCCGGCGTGTCGATGATGTTGATGAGCAGGTCCTTGCGCCGGACCGCGGTGTTCTTCGCGAGGATCGTGATGCCCTTCTCGCGCTCCAGGTCCATCGAGTCCATGACCCGGTCGGTCACGGCGCCCTCCTCCTGCTGGTGCGCGGAGTAGGCACCGGACTGCAGCAGCATCCCGTCGACCAGCGTGGTCTTGCCGTGGTCGACGTGCGCGATGATGGCCACGTTACGGATGTCGTCGCGGGTCGCGCGAACGTCGGACAGGGCAGGCATGCGGGGGCTCCAGCGTCGACAGGGGGTCGCCGAGCGGTGCTCAGGCCTTCCCAGTCTACGGCGCGCGGGGCCTCCTCGGAGCCGCAGAGCGCGAGGCGGGCGCCCTCCCCGGCCGGGGAAGGGCGCCCGCTCGGTCCTACGGGAGCAGCGTGACGACGAAGTCGACCGTCTTTGGAGTTTCGTCGACGACGCGCGCCTGGCCGCGCACGTTGCGGAAGTCGCCGGTGCCACCGGTGACGGCGATCAGGGTGCTGTCCCGCTTGAAGGAGCCGCTGACCTCCAAGGAGCCGCGGCCGTCGAGGAAGAAGGTCGCGTCGCACCGGAAGGTACGCACGATGAGCATGCAGCGACCGCTGTCCGAGCCGATGCGGGCGTCGGACGGATTCGTGAGCCGGTCCTCGAAGACGAAGTAGTCGCCGGGCGAGTCACCCTTGGCTCCGGTGTCCACGCCGCGGCCCCGCTCCGTGGTCGCCCGGAAGACCAGCCGCTGCGCCCCGGTGATGTTCGCGTCGGCCCCGGCCGTCGCGTCCGCCGACGTCACGGCCGCGCCCGACCCCTGGAGGGCGTCGTGCCACGAGCGGACCTGCGGCGAGCTTCCGGCGCTGGCCGGAGCCAGCCCCGTCCACGCCAGGGTGACCGCGGCCCCCGCCGCCACCACGCCTGCCCCGATCTTGCGCGTACTCGTCCGCGTCATCGCGGACCCCCCTCCGCTCGCGGCGCCGGGACAGCGCCGGCGCCGCGCAAGATACGCCGACCGGGCCGGGCCGTACACCCCTTAGCCGGCGGCGCTGAGCAGCACCTCGCGCAGCGCTTCCACGACCGGGCGGTCGACCTCGATCCACGGCACGTCGTCGAGCTCGGCGAGGGTGAGCCAGCGGTGCGCGTCGTGGTCGAGCAGCTGCGGCTCGACCCCGTCGACCAACCGAGCGAGGTAGACGCGCAGCACCGCGGTACCGCCGATGTCGACCTCCGGCCCGAGCCGCTCACCGACCTCCGCCTGGACGCCGAGCTCCTCGGTCAGCTCCCGGGCGAGCGCCTCGCGGTCGGTCTCGCCGGCGTCAACCTTCCCGCCGGGGAACTCCCACCGCCCGGCCAGGCGCGGCGGCGAGGTGCGCCGGCACGACAGCACCCGGAGCGGTGCGTCGCGCAGCAGCGCCGCGCCCACGACCTGCACCGGCTGCTCCATTGGCCGCAGACTAGGCAGGTGCGCCTGCCGCTGCTCGCCGACCAGCACCGCCGGGCGGCCGCGTTGCTGCCCGCAGAGGTGTGGGCGTACGGCGAGGGCGGAGCAGGCGCGGAGGTCACCCTCGGCGAGGCCGAGCAGGCGTGGTCGGCGGTGCGCCTGCGTCCCCGCGTCCTGCGGGACGTCGCCACCGTCGACACCTCGCTCGAGCTGCTCGGCGCCCGCCTCGACACCCCGGTGCTGGTCGGCCCGAGCGCCCTGCACGGGCTCGTCCACCCGACGGCGGAGCGGGGCACCGCGCAGGGCGCCCGGCGCGCCGGCGCGCTGACGGTCCTGTCCTCGCGCGCCTCGCTGCCGCCGGAGGACGTCGGCGCCGACCCCTGGTGGCTGCAGGTCTACGTCCTGCGCGACCGGGAGCTGACCCGCGAGGCGGTGCAGCGGGCGGCCGCGGCCGGCGCGCGGGCGCTCGTCCTGACCGGCGACACGCCGTACGTCGGGGTGAAGCTCCGTGGCCCCGGGCCGGCGCAGGTGGCGCAGCCGCCGCACCGACAGCAGGACCCCTCGGTCGGGCTCGACGGGATCGGCTGGCTCGCCGAGACGTCCGGCCTGCCGGTGCTCGTCAAGGGCGTGCTGCGCGCCGACGACGCGAAGGCCTGTGTCGCCGCCGGGGCCGCCGGTCTCGTCGTCAGCAACCACGGCGGCCGGCAGCTCGACCGGGCGGTGGCGACGGCGCGGGCGCTGCCGGAGGTGGCGGACGCCGTCGACGTCCCCGTGCTCGTCGACGGCGGACTGCGCAGCGGGCTCGACGTGCTGTGCGCGCTCGCCCTCGGGGCGACGGCGGTCCTGCTGGGCCGGCCGGTCCTGTGGGCGCTGGCCGCGGACGGCGCGGCCGGCGTCGAGGCGTGCCTGCGCGCGGTCACCGACGACCTGGCGGGGGCGATGGCGCTCGCCGGCGCGGCGCGGCTGGGTGCGGTCGCGCGTGACCTCGTTGCCGGGTAGGACGGCCGCGGGCCGGCGCCCGGGTGACCGCCGGTCGGCCTTCGCCGGTGGAGCGACGCGCAAGGCGGCGCAGCCGTACGCTCCGGCCATGGCCCGCCACCGCAGCGAGTACGACGAGGTGCCGGACGCCGCGGACGCCCTTGAGGTCGACCCGCACTGGCAGGAGCTGCAGGTCACCGGCCTGCTGCCGACGTCCTACCTCCCGGCGACGATGCCCGGGCCGCAGCCCCGCTGGCGCCGGACCGCCGCCTGGGTGCTCATCGTCCTGCTGCTGACGGTCACCGCGGGCGGCGTCTGCCTGACCTACGGCCCGGCGGAGCTGTTCCGCCTGCTCGACGCCCGCTGACCTGCGTAGCAGGGCGTAGCCGGCGGATCACGCGTTTGACTGCGGGCGACTGCTGCACGGGGTATGAAGGTGTGCTGGCCGTCGGACCGCCCGGCCGCCCCCCTGATCCGGAAGGCACCACCTGTGCGCCCTCAGCGTCTGCTCCTGGCCACCTCGCTCGCCCTTGCCGCCGGGGTCGGCGGCGCCCAGGGCGCCGGGGCCGTCGACGCGGCACCGGTGGCCCCGACCGTCCGGGACATCACCGCCGCGGTCGGCGTCGCGGCGAAGGTCAACGACGAGTACGGCACCACCGCCGTCTGCGACCTCAACCGCGACGGCCTGGACGACTGGGTGCTCGGTCGTCACCAGCTCGCCGGTACGCAGGTGTTCTACGGCCAGGGCGACGGCACCATGAAGCTGCACCAGGTGCTGCCCATCTCCGACCGGCACGGCGTGGACTGCTTCACGGCGGTCGGCGACGCCCGGCCCGAGTTGTTCATCACGGTCGGCGCTGACGGCGGCAACTCCGACAGCAAGAGCAACGAGGTCTGGCGGACCGGGTCCACCGGCAAGCTCGCCCTCGTGCCCGGCGCACTGGGCCTGAGCGACCCGTCTGGTCGTGGCCGCCTCATCACCCACCTCGACGCCCGCGGCGACGGGGTCGCCGACGACGTCTACATCGGCAACGCCCCGCCGGAGGGCTTCCCGAGCGTCAACAAGACCTACCTCAAGGTCGCGGGCGGGTACCAGGAGAACGCCTCCGGCGTCGAGAGCACGACGTACGGCCGCTGCGCCGACGCCGCCGACTACGACAAGGACGGCTACGACGACCTCATCGCGGGCAACGGCTCCGGCGTACGCCTGTGGCACAACCGCGGCGACGCGACGTTCACCGACGTCGCCGACAAGTACGGCATCAGCTACGCGAAGGCGTGCGTGTTCGCCGACGTCAACCGGGACGGCAACCCGGACCTGCTGACCATCGGCAGCAGCAAGCTGTTCGTCCGGCTAGGCGACGGCAACGGGGCGCTGCCCCTTGCCTACACACTGCCGGTGGCCGGCGGCGCCGCGCTGGCCGTCGCCGACCTGAACGACGACGGCAGCCCCGACATCTACCTGGTGCGGGGGCGGGCGGACCAGCGCAACCAGCCCGACGTGCTGCTGCTCGGCAACGGGACCGGGCGGACGTTCAACGACGCCAGCGCCCGGCTGCCGCAGACCAGCGTCGGTGACGGGCACTCCGTGGCGGTCAGCCGCTTCCAGGGCAGGACCCGGCTGATCGTGCTCAACGGCGGCCAGGGCAAGGGCATCATGGCACCGCGGCAGGTCCTGGAGTTCACCGCCGGCTGAGCGGCCTGGCCGGCCTCAGGGCCGCTGGTCGCTCACTACGTCGTGCCAGGCCTTCCGGGACGGCTCGTCGAGCAGCCGGTAGTCGGTGCCCGCGCCGGCCGTGTCGAAGTAGCTGACGAACGTCGCGCCCTGGTCGTAGAGGTAGCGCGCCGACCGCGTGAGCCAGTCGGCCCGGCCCTGGCCGGGGTCGGTCTTGACCTTGGTGCTGCCGAGCTCGGCGATGCCCCACGGCTTGCCGACCGACCGGGAGAGCTCGATCGCCTTCCCGGTCAGCGTCTCCGGGCTGCCGTACGTACCGACCTTGGTCTTGTGGTTGTAGCAGTCCCAGCCGATCACGTCGACGGCCGCACCTCCGGGGTAGTAGTCGGCGAACCTGCGCCCGGAGTTGGGGTTGGCGGTGTAGCACTGCAGGATCAGCGTGGCCTTCAGCGACGGGTTGTCGACCTTGGCGGCCAGGGCGGAGATGTGCGCGAACGCCGCTCGGAACTGCGCGGCGGTGAAGCTGCCGCGGGCGATGTTGTCCTCCGGCTCGTGCCGGTAGGACCACCACGTGGTGCGCGTGGTCGGCGCGGTCGCGAACCAGCGCCGGAGCTGGGCGTCGTACGACCCGGACAGCACCTCCCGGGGTTCGAGCTTGAACGACACGATCGCGGCGTGGTCGGTCAGCAGGGTCCGCAGCTCCGGCCAGGGGTCCGGCAGGTCGCGGTCGAAGTCGCGAATGACAGCGAGGCGGCCGTAGTCGCGCTCGGCCCGCGCCAGCGCCGCGGCGCGGTCCTCGCTGCGGCGGGGTGAGACCACCGCGCCGAACGCTGTACGGCCGGCGGCTGCTGCCGCAGCGGGCCCCGGGGGTGCGGGCGCGGCCGCCGCCGGAGCGGACGGCGCAGAAAGGCAGAGCGCACCGGCGAGGGCCGCCAGGGCCGCCGAGGCGCGCGGACGGGGCAGAAGGGAGGTCGGCATGCCGACATGGTGGCAGCAACCGCCGCCTCGCTCGAGCCGCCGGGCCGACCGATGGCGCCCTCGCTACGTCGGGCGGTGGCTGCGGGCCGCCATGACGGCAGTGACGAGCGCCGTCGGCAGCAGCAGCAGGTGCGGCGCCGTGATGAGCGGCTCGTGGACCAGCAGCCCATAGCTCAGCCAGCAGGCCGACGCCAGGGCGATCAGGCAGTACGTCGGCACCGACACGCCCGCCAGCCGCCTCGGGTCGCGCAGCGCCTGCAGCATCTGCGGCAGGTTCACCACCGCGGCGCTGACCACGGCCACCCAGCCGAGGACGACCTCGCCGGCGAGCGCGGCGCCGAGGGCGACGGCGGCCACCGCGACCCCGCCGGCCAGCAGCACCGTGGCCCGCTGCGCGCGCGCGAGCAGGAGCAGGAGCAGCAGGAAGCCGGTGGCCACCGTCACGTTGCCGAGCACGAGGGCCGGGTCGCCGAGGGCGGCGCCGTACACCGTCCAGGTGGTGCGGGCGAGCAGGCCGCCGAGCACCGACAGCGCGGCGAGGCCCTCGACCGTGCTGCAGGCCCGTCGCACCTGCGGCCAGATGAACACCTGGTTGAGGGCGACCCCGATCGTGCCCACCACGTACGCACTGCTCACCGGTCCCGGCTCCGCATCGGCCTGCGCGGGTCGACGCTGGTCATGCGGCCCTCAGCGCGCCGACCGGCCGGCACATTCCGCGCTCACCTCGAGGTTGCCGGGGTCGCCGGCGTGCCGCGCCTCGGCCTGCCGGCCGGCGTGCGGCGCGCCCTGGGAGTTGGAGTCCGCCGCACTCCCCGACAGGCAGCGGACTGGTCACCCGAACGGGGCTGGCCGGTGCCGGCGGCGTCGTCGAGGGTTGTCATACCTGGGTGGCGCCCGTGCTCCGAGGCGTCCAGCACCCTCCGCGAGAGCAGGCCACACACATGACCACCAGCACCCCGCACAGTGTGATCTCCGGCGTGCCCTACCCGGTCGTCTCGCCCGGCGCCGGGGACCTGGACGGGTTCCTCGGCGACACCGAGTTCACGATCGACATGGCCGGCCATCCGTACGTCGTGCGCGGCTGCGGCAGCCGGCTCGACGCTCGGGTGCGCTTCCACGAGAAGTGCGACGTCGTGGGCAGGGACGTGCGCGTGTGGCACGTGACGCCTCGCGACGGCGGCTTCGCGGCCGAGCACGTCGCCGCCTTCTGAGGACCATGGGCCCCCTCGGCCGTCGCGTGAAGGCGCCGCCGGGCCGGGGAGGGACGCGGCGGGCGCACCCCGCCGGCGTGGCGAACCTCCGGGCGGCGGGTAGGCCCAGCACGTGTCCCCAGACGAGCAGCGCAGCCAGCAGATCGTCGACGTCCTCACCGACGCCTTCGCCGACCTCATGACCGCCGACCCGGCCGCCTTCCGGCGCAAGTACCGCGCGATGGCCGCCGACCCCTTCGCCTTCTACCGCGGCACGGCCTGCCTGTTCTACGCCGACCTGCGGGGCCGGGAGGACCGCTGGGCGGACGACCGCACCGGCCGGGTCTGGATCCAGGGCGACCTGCACGCCGAGAACTTCGGCACCTACATGGACGGCGAGGGGAAGCTGGTCTTCGACGTCAACGACTTCGACGAGGCCTACCTGGGCCACTTCACCTGGGACCTGCAGCGCCTGGCGGCGAGCCTCGCCGTTCTGGGCTGGACCAAGGCGCTGCCGGACCGCGACATCGCGCAGCTCATCGAGACCTACGTGCGCGCCTACCTGGACCAGGTGCACTCCTTCGCGGACGGCGACCGCGACCACGAGTGGTCCCTGCGGCTGGGCACCGCCCGGGGGTCGGTGCGTGACGCGCTGCTGGTGGCGCAGCTGTCCACGCGCATCGACCTGCTCGACAAGGCGACGGCGGTCGAGGACCACCAGCGCCGCTTCCGGCATCTGCCCACGGTCCGCCCGCTGGGCAACGCCGAGCGCGGGGTGGTCGAGGCGGCGTTCCGGGAATACCTCGACACCATCCCCGGCTCCAAACGCATGGGCAGCCTGAGCTACGAGCTCAAGGACGTCGTCGGCAAGAGCGGCTTCGGCATCGGGAGCGCGGGGCTGCCGGCGTACAACCTGCTCGTGGAGGGCCGCACCCAGGCGCTGGAGAACGACGTCATCCTGACCATGAAGCAGGGCGGTGTGCCGGCGCCCAGCCGGATCGTCGACGACGCGCAGGCCCGGTCGTACTTCCAGCATGAGGGTCATCGCACGGCGGTGTCGCAGCGGGCGCTGCAGGCCCATGCCGACCCGTGGCTGGGCTGGGCGCGGATGGCCGGCCCACCGCACGACGCAGTGGGGTTCGTGGTCAAGGAGTACTCGCCGTACGAGGCCGACCTCGACTGGTCGGCGCTGACCGAGGCCGACGAGATGACCGAGGTGCTCGAGCAACTCGGGCGGGCGACGGCCAAGGTGCACTGCGTCTCCGACGCCGACGACGAGAGCACGCCGCTCGTGGACTTCCAGACCGAGGACGCCGTCATGACGGTGGTGTCCGGCGCCGAGGACGACCTCGTCGCCGACACGGTGGCCTTCGGGCTCGACTACGGCGTCCGGGCCCGCGCCGACCACGCGCTGTTCGTCGAGGCGTTCCGCAACGGGCGCATCCCCGGAGTCGGCCCGAGAGCCTGAGCCGCCGCGGGTCTAGACGGCCGGGGCCACGTGCCTGCGTTCGATCGACATGGCCGGCCATCCGTACGTCGTCCGCGGCTGCGGTAGCCGGCTCGACGTTCGGGTGCGCTTCCACGAGAAGTGCGACGTCGTGGGCAGGGACGTGGGCGTGTGGCACGTGACGCCTCGCGACGGCGGCTTCGCGGCCGAGCATGTCGCCGCCTTCTGAGCCGACGGGCAGCGCGCCCCGTGCGCCGAGCCCGACCTCGCCCGGGTCAGGGCTTCTCGACCTGCACCAGGGTGTCGGAGAACGTCGGGGCGTTGCCGAGGTCGGCGAAGGCGGTCGAGTTCACCGCGGCGAGCGTCGTGGTGGACCTCGCGTGCTTGCGCCAGCCGCCGACGCTGGACACGACCACCCCCGGCAGCACAGCCCCGTCGAGTCTGGCGAGGACGCTGAACTCGCCCCGGTCGTTGAAGATCCGCACCGGGTCGCCGTCCCCGATGCCGCGGGCGGCGGCGTCGTCGGGGTGGATCACGACGGTCGGCTCCTTCTGCACCTGCCGCTGGAAGGCGAGGTTGCCGAAGCTGGAGTTGAGGTAGGCGTGCGACTTCGGGGTCAGCAGGTTGAGCGGGAAGCGGGCGGCCAGCTCGGGGTTGCTGCGCGCCGACTCGCGCGGCGGGATGTAGTGCGGCAGCGGGTCGACCGGCTGGCCGGGCTGATAGTCGTTGGAGCCCTGGCGGAACAGCGGGACGACGAAGTTGCCACCCGCCGCGGCGGACGCCACGAACTCGGCCTTGCCCGACGAGGTCGGGAAGTTGCCCTCCGCGTGCGGGGCGTAGGACTCCGGCGGGGCGACGTTGAGCCGCTGCCAGCCCTTCTCCTTCAGCGACGCGACGGTGATCCCCGCCATGTGCGGGTGCGACCAGTCGAACGCCTCGGCGATCATCTCCTGGTCGGTCCGCTGGAAGACCGGATCGAGGTAGCCCATCCGGGCAGCCAGTCGCCGGAACAGCTCGGTGTTGGGGACGGCCTCGCCGAGGGGGTCGATCGAACGGTGGTTGTAGGTCACGAACAAGTGACCCCAGGAGAACATGATGTCGTCCTGCTCGAGCTGCGTGGTGGCCGGCAGCACGATGTCGGCGTAGTCCGCGGTGTCGGTCATGAACTGCTCGCTGACCACGGTGAACAGGTCGTCGCGGCGCAGACCCTCGAGGAGCTTGTCCTGGTCGGGGCAGACCACCACCGGATTGGAGTTGTAGACCATCAGCGCCTTGAGCGGAGGGTCCAGGGCCAGCCCACCGGTGAGCGCCTCGCCCAGCAGGAACTGGTTCACCACCCGCTTGCCCGGCGTCAGCATCTCGGGGTGCATGAACGCGCCCCACTGCACCGGGAACGCCCACAGCGGCAGCTGCAGGATCCCGCCGCCGGGCTTGCGCCACGCGCCGACCAGCCCGGGCAGGCAGGACAGCGCGCGGACGGTCTGACCCCCTCCGGCGTGCCGCTCGACGGCGACACCGATCCGGATGACGGACGGCTGGGCGCCGGCGTACTCGCGGGCAAGCGTGCGGATCGTGTCGGCGGGGACCCCGGTCTCGGCCTCGGCCCACTCCGGGGTGTACTGCGCGACCCGCTCGACGAACGCGTCGTAGCCGACGGTGTAGCGGGCGACGTAGTCGTCGTCGGTGAGACCCTCAGCGATGATCACGTGCGCCATCGCGAGCGCCAGAGCCCCGTCGGTGCCGGGACGCAGGGCGATGTGCTGGTCCGCGGCAGCTGCCGTGCGGGTGCGTACCGGATCGACGACGACCACTTTGGCGCCGCGCCTGCGCGCCTCGGCGATGTACGGCCACAGATGCAGATTCGTACTCATGATGTTGCAGGCCCATACAAGGATGAACTTCGCGTGCACCAGGCTCTCCGGGTCCACCCCAGCGGTGGCGCCGATCGTCATCGCGTAGGCGGTGCAGGAGCCGGAGTCGCAGTACGTCCGCTCGGTGACGGTGGAGCCGAGCCTGGCGAAGAAGGGGTCGCCGACGTTGAGCCCGTTGAGGATGCCCTGCGTGCCGAGGTAGCTCACCGGCATGATCGCTTCGGGGCCGTCCTGCTCGGCGATCGCGGTGAACCGGGAGGCAATCTCGTCGAGCGCCGCGTCCCAGGAGATCCGCTCGAACTGGCCGCTGCCCTTCGGGCCGGTCCGGCGCATCGGGAACAGCACCCGGCCCTGGTCGTAGACGCGGTCCACGTAGTTGTTGACCTTGACGCACAGGCCGCCCTTGGTGAACGGGTGCTCCGGGTCGCCCTGCACCGACACGGCCCTGCCGTCGGCGACGGTCACGAGCATGGCGCAGGTGTCGGGACAGTCGTGCGGACAGGCCGCCCGGACCGTCGTCGTCTCCACCGGGATCAGGGAGGGATCGGCGACAGCCGTCATGGGGTCTCCTTCGCCACCGGCGCCGAGAGCACCCGGCCGGCAGACGTTGCGTGGGTCGGTCGTCCTGTCGCGACCCTAGGCCCCCTCGCCCGCCGCGTGAAGTGGCCGCCGGACGGCAGGTTGAACCGTGGTCAACGCTCGCAGCTCGACGTGTGGGGGCTGCCGAGGGCCCTCGCCCGCCGGAGCAGTGCCTCGATGACCTGCTGATGTTCGAGGCCGACGGGGTCACGCCCCTGCCGATCGAGAAGTCCCCGCTGTACCGCGCCCTGCAGGGCGAGGCCGTCGCGGAGCTGGAGGTCGGCCGGGGGCTCCCCCCGGCGACGACGATCCGGCCGGACTCCAGAGCTCGGGCTGCCCCGGGGACCGTCGCCGGGAACACTTCCGGAGTCACGGCGACGTCACGGCTGCACGACGCGTACAGCGCCGCCAGTCAGTAGCCCTGCACCACGTCACGCCACGCGTTCTGGCTCGGGGAGTCGGTGAGCCGGTAGTCCGTCCCCGAGGGGCCGACGGTGTCGAAGTAGAGGCCGAAGACCGCGGAGTTGGGCTTCGCGGCGTGCTGCCCCGCCAGGAACGTACCGGCGCTGCGCAGCCAGGCCGCCCGGTTGCTGCCGGAGGTGTCGGTGCTGCTCAGCGTGCTGCCGAACTCCGCGATACCCCAGGCGAGGGTGGGGTTGGCGGCGGACCAGTCCGTGACCGGCCGGAAGAGGTTGGACGGGTCCCCGTAGCGGTTGTTCTTGCCCGCGTGGTTGAAGCAGTCGAAGGCCAGCATCGACTGGGCGGCCGGGACGTAGTAGTCACGCCAGTTGCGGCCGGAGGCGGTGTTGACGGTGTAGCACATGAGGATGAGCGTGGACCGCAGGTGGATGTTGCCGGTCTGGGCGGCAGCGGCACCGGCCAGGCCGGCGATCCGCTGCCAGGCGCCGCGGTAGTCCGCGGCGGTGAACTCGCCGCGCGCGACGTCGTCCTCAGGCTCGTGCAGGTAGGACCAGAACACGTCGTAGTTCTTCGGTGCGCCGGCGAAGAAGCTCGACAGGGCGGTGTCGTAGGTCCCCTTGAGGACCTCGGCCGGCGCGTACTTGAACGAGACCACGACCGGCCGGCCGCTCGCCCCCGCCTTGCCCGGCCACGGCTGCGCGCCGCCGCTGTAGAACACCCTGCTGATCGGCATCGGGGTCGGGGTGCCGTAGCGGGCGTCCTGGCGAGCCACGGCATCGGAGAAGGTCTCCCCGCTGGTCGCCGACACCGAGGCGCCGAACAGCGCGCCGGACGTGCCGGCGTGCGCCGGCGCAGCCATGCTCACCGCCGCGACGGCTGCCGTGAGCACGAGAGCGGACATCCTGCGACGAGACATGGGTCGTCGTGCCTTCCGTTGGCGGTGCGCGGAGGAAGTGAAGCACTGATCTGCCGCGGCACGGGCTGGAGCCACCGCCGGTCACCTCGGACGGCGGCGGTTGCGGCCGTACGGCACCTGCCCTCACGCCTCGCGTTCCGTGTCCAGTGGCGCAGCGTCCGCGAGGCGCGGACCATGCCAGCCCGGAATGCCCTCGATCCTGCGGACTGCGTACGGCTCGCGAACGTCTCAGGCGCGTTGTGGGTGAAACTGTGACGAGTCGCAACAAAGAGAGCTTGTCTCACGGTGTCGGCGAGGGCCTCGGTCAGGTGCCGACATAGGCCGCGAGGTGCCCGCCGGTGAGGGTGGAGCGGGCGGCGACGAGGTCGGCGGGTGTGCCCTCGAAGACGATCCGGCCGCCGTCGTGGCCGGCGCCGGGGCCGAGGTCGATGATCCAGTCGGCGTGCGCCATGACCGCCTGGTGGTGCTCGACGACGAGAACCGACGTGCCGGAGTCGACGAGCCGGTCGAGCAGGCCGAGCAGCTGCTCGACATCGGCGAGGTGGAGGCCGGTGGTCGGCTCGTCGAGGACGTAGACGCCGCCCTTCTCGGCCATGTGGATGGCCAGCTTGAGCCGCTGCCGCTCGCCGCCGGACAGCGTCGTGAGCGGCTGGCCGAGGCTGAGGTAGCCGAGCCCGACGTCGGCGAGCCGGTCGAGGACGGCGTGCGCGGCCGGCGTGCGCGCCTCGCCGACGCCGAAGAACCCCTCCGCCTCGGTCACCGACATCGCGAGCACCTCACTGATGTCCCGGCCGCCGAGGTGGTGGTCCAGGACCGATGCCTGGAACCGCTTCCCCTGGCACTCCTCGCAGTTGGTGGCGACGCCGGCCATCATCACCAGGTCGGTGTAGAGAACGCCGGCGCCGTTGCAGTTGGGGCAGGCGCCCTCGGAGTTGGCGCTGAACAGCGCCGGCTTCACGCCGTTGGCCTTCGCGAACGCCTTGCGGATCGGGTCGAGCAGTCCGGTGTACGTCGCCGGGTTGCTCCGTCGCGAGCCGCGGATCGCGCCCTGGTCCATCGACACCACACCCGCGCCGGCCGGGATCGACCCGTGCACGAGCGAACTCTTGCCGGAGCCGGCGACCCCGGTGACGACGACAAGCACCCCGAGCGGGATGTCCACGTCGACGTCGCGCAGGTTGTGCGCCGTCGCGCCGCGAATCTCCAGCGTGCCGGTGGGCATCCGCACCGTCTCCTTGAGGGCGGCCCGGTCGTCGAGATGGCGGCCGGTGACGGTAGCGCTGGCCCGCAGCCCCTCGACGGTGCCCTCGAAGCAGACGGTGCCGCCCGCCGTCCCGGCGCCCGGGCCGAGATCGACGACGTGGTCGGCGATCGCGATCGCCTCCGGCTCGTGCTCCACGACCAGCACGGTGTTGCCCTTGTCCCGTAGCCGCAGCAGCAGGTCGTTCATCCGCTGGACGTCATGGGGGTGCAGGCCCGTGGTTGGCTCGTCGAAGACGTAGGTGACGTCGGTGAGCGGGGAGCCGAGATGGCGGATCATCTTGACGCGCTGCGCCTCGCCACCGGACAGCGTCCCCGACGGCCGGTCCAGCGAGAGGTAGCCGAGCCCGATCTCGACGAACGAGTCGAGCGTCTGCAGCAGCGACACGACCAGCGGCGCCACCGACGGCTGGTCGACGCCGTGGACCCACTCGGCCAGGTCGCTGATCTGCATCGCGCACACGTCGGCGATGTTGATCCCCTTGATCTTCGATGACCGGGCCTGCTTGCTGAGTCGGGTGCCGTCGCACTCGGGACACGTCGTGAACGTCACCGCCCGCTCCACGAAGGCGCGGACGTGCGGCTGCAGCGCGTCGACGTCCCTGGACAGGAACGACTTCTGGATCTTCGGGATCAGCCCCTCGTAGGTCAGGTTGATGCCGTCAACCTTGATCTTGGTCGGCTCCTTGTGGAGCAGGTCGTGGAGCTCCCTCTTGGTGAACTTGCGGATCGGCTTGTCCGGGTCGAGGAAGCCGGAGCCGGTGAAGATGCGGCCGTACCAGCCGTCGACGCTGTAGCCGGGGATGGTGAGCGCACCCTCGGCGAGCGACTTGCTGTCGTCGTACAGCTGGGCCAGGTCGATGTCGGTGACCGAGCCCCGGCCCTCGCACCGCGGACACATGCCACCGGTGATGCTGAAGCTGCGCCGCTCCTTCACGGTCTTCCCGCCGCGCTCCAGCGTGACCGCGCCCGCTCCGCTGATCGAGGCGACGTTGGAGGAGAACGCCTGGGGCGAGCCGATGTGCGGCTGCCCGAGCCGGCTGAAGACGATGCGGAGCATCACGGCCGCGTCCGTGGCGGTGCCGACCGTGGAGCGGGCGTCGGCACCGATCCGCTGCTGGTCGACGATGATGGCGGTCGTCAGCCCGTCGAGTACGTCGACCTCGGGCCGCCCCAGCGTCGGCATGAAGCCCTGCACGAAGGCGCTGTACGTCTCGTTGATCAGCCGCTGCGACTCCGCGGCGATCGTGCCGAACACCAGAGAGCTCTTGCCCGAGCCGGAGACGCCGGTGAACACCGTCAGCCGGCGCTTCGGGATCTCGACGCTGACGTCCTTGAGGTTGTTCACGCGCGCGCCGTGCACGCGGATCAGATCGTGGCTGTCGGCAACGTGCAGCGCAGGCGACTGCGAACCCGTCCTCGTGGCCTTGCTCATCCTGTCTCCATGCGGTTCTACACGTTGAAGCGGAACTCCACCACGTCTCCGTCGCGCATCACGTAGTCCTTGCCCTCCATTCGGGCCTTGCCCGCCGCCCGGGCGGCGGCGACGGACCCGAGCTCGACGAGGTCGTCGAAGCCGATCACCTCGGCCTTGATGAAGCCTCGCTGGAAGTCGGTGTGGATGACACCTGCGGCCTCCGGCGCCGTCGCGCCCTTACGGATCGTCCAAGCCCGGGCCTCCTTGGGCCCGGCGGTGAGGTAGGTCTGCAGGCCGAGCGTGTGAAAGCCGATGCGCGCGAGCTGGTGCAGCCCAGACTCGTCCTGACCCATCGACTGCAGCAGCTCCAGCGCCTCGTCCTCGGCCATCTCGATGAGCTCGGATTCGACCTTCGCGTCGAGGAAGACCGCCTCGGCGGGCGCGACGAGCGTCGACAGCTCCCCGCGTACGGCCGGATCGGCGAGCTCGTCCTCGTCGAGGTTGAAGACGTACAGGAAGGGCTTGGCGGTGAGCAGATGCAGCTCGCGCAGCGGCGCCCGGTCCAGGCCCGACTGGTAGACGGTCTGGCCGGAGTCGAGCACCTGCGCAGCGGCCTTCACCGCCTCGAGGACGGCCGCCGCCTCCTTCTTGAGGCGCACCTCCTTCTCCAACCGCGGCAGGGCCCTCTCGACCGTCTGCAGGTCGGCCAGGATGAGCTCGGTGTTGACGGTCTCGATGTCGTCCTTCGGCGAGACGCGGCCGTCGACGTGCACCACGTTGTCGTCGCGGAACACCCGGATGACCTGGCAAATGGCGTCGCTGTCGCGGATGGTCGCGAGGAACGTGTTGCCCAGGCCCTCGCCCTCGCTCGCCCCTTTGACGATGCCCGCGATGTCGACGAAGTCGACGGTCGCCGGGATGGTCTTCTGCGACCCGAACACCTGTGTCAGCACCCGCAGGCGCGGGTCGGGGACGCCGACGACGCCGACGTTGGGCTCGATGGTGGCGAACGGGTAGTTGGCCGCCAGCACGTCGTTCTTGGTCAGCGCGTTGAACAGCGTGCTCTTGCCGACGTTGGGCAGGCCGACGATGCCGATGGAAAGGCTCACCGCCGCCACGCTACCGGCGGGCAGGCACCTGCCCCGAACTGTCGGAGGCACATGCCACGGTCCCGGCATGGATCTGCTCGCCCTGCTCGCCGCCCTGCTCGCCGGGCTCGCCCTCGGCCTTTCCGTTGCGTCCGTCCGCACGTCCGCGGTGCGGGCGTCGCTGCACGCCAGCGAGCTCGCGCTGGAGCGCACCCGCGCCGGCGACGCCGACCTCGCGCTGCGCCAGCAAGGTGTCGACGCCGTCGTCGGCCCGCTGCGCGACCAGCTCGGGAAGGTCGAGCATCAGCTGCGGGTGCTGGAGACCGAGCGGGCCCGCCAGCTCGGCCAGCTGTCCGCGCAGGTCGGGCAGGTCCGCGAGGGCTCCGAGCGGCTCGGCCGGGAGACCGCGGCGCTGGTGACCGCGCTGCGCCGGCCGCAAGCCCGGGGACAGTGGGGGGAGCTGCAGCTGCGCCGGGTCGTGGAGCACGCCGGGATGCTCGACCGCTGCGACTTCGACGAGCAGGTGCAGGTGCGCGGCGAGCACGGCGCCCTCCGGCCCGACCTCGTCGTCCGGCTGCCGGGCGGCCGCTGCGTGGTCGTCGACGCGAAGGTCACCCTGGCCGCCTACCTCGAGGCGGCCGAGACCGACGACGAGCGGGTCCGAGGCGAGCGGACCGCCGCGCACGCCCGGCACCTGCGGGCGCACGTCGACCGGCTCGCCGACAAGGCCTACTGGGCGCAGCTCCCCTCAGCGCCGGAGTTCGTCGTGCTGTTCCTGCCGGGCGAGGCGTTCCTCGGGCCGGCGCTGGAGGCCGACCCGGCGCTACTCGAGCACGCGTACGCGCGGGGGGTGCACGTCGCGACGCCGACCACGCTCATCACGCTGCTGCGCGCCGTCGCGCACGGCTGGCGCACCGCCTCGCTGGCGGAGGACGCGCAGGCCGTGCTCGAGGCCGGCCGCGCGGTCCACGGGCGGCTGGCCACGCTGGCGGGTCACGTCGACAAGCTCGGCCGCAGCCTCAACGCCTCGGTCGCGGCCTACAACGCGACCGTCGGCTCGCTGGAGCGCTCGCTGCTCCCCACCGCGCGCCGGATGGCCGACCTCGGTGTGGCGGGCGGCGAGTTGGTCGGCCCGCGCGAGGTCGACGACGTGGCGAAGCCGGTGACGGCGCCCGCCCTGCTCGACGTGCCCGAGCGCCCGGTGACCGTGCTGCCGACCGCGGCGTCCCGCTGAGCGTCAGGGGGCGAGCCCGTGCGTCTCGCAGTACGCCACCGCCGCCGTGGCGACGGCGTTGCAGGGCGTGGCGCCGACATCGGGGTGGGCGGCGAGCAGCGCGCGGGCCAGGGCGGGCGCGTCGAGCTCGCCGATCTCACGCAGCCGCGTCCACGCCTGGCCGGCGAGCAGAGCGGCCGTCTCGGCCGGCAGCCCGGGGTCCTGCTGCTGCGCGGCCGCAGCCACCCCTTCCGGATCGAAAGAGCCAGCGGGCGGAGCAGCGCCCCGCTGGGTACCAGGATCGGGAGACTCGACAGTGGACACGTCGCACACTGTAAGGCCGGGCGGGTACGGTGCGTGGCCGTGAGCGGTGTGGCGGATGAGAAGATGGCCGTGCCCGGAGCGGTCCCCGGAGCGCGGCTCACGCCCGCTGCCGCGGTCATGCTCGCGCTCGGTCTCGCGCTCCTGGGCGGGGCTGTGGACGCCCTCACCGGCCGCGGCCTGCGGGCCGTGTTCGCGGTCTGCTTCCTCGTCGGATGCGTGCTGAGCGCCGCCCTCGTGCAGCGCTCGGGCCTGCGCACGGTGGTCGTCGCGCCACCGTTGGTTTACGCGCTGCTCGCGCTGCTGTCGGGATTGACCCGCGGCGGGGCGGTGCCGCGCACCGTGAGCCGGCAGGGCCTGGAGCTGTTCACCCAGCTGGTGCTGGGTGCCCCCGTGCTGGTGGCGGGCACCCTCGCGGCACTGCTCGTCGTCCTCGTGCGGCTGGCCCGTTCGCGCTGAACCGGTCGGCGCACTCAGCCGGCGTCAGGGACGCCGGCGGCGCGCAGATCGCGGCGCAGCTCGGGCGGCAGCGCGAACAGCAGGTGCTCCTGCGCCGACTCGACCTCCTGCACGTCGCCGTAGCCGCGCCGCGCCAGCCAGGTGAGGACGCCCTGCACGAGGTCCTCCGGCACCGAGGCGCCGCTCGTCAGGCCGACCGTCGTCGCACCCTCGAGCCAGCGCTCGTCGATCTCGCCGGCGTCGTCGACCAGGTGCGCGGCACGGGCGCCGGCGTCCAGGGCGACCTCGACAAGGCGCACGGAGTTGGAGGAGTTGCGCGAGCCGACGACGATCACCAGGTCGGCGGTCTCCGCGATCGCCTTGACGGCGACCTGCCGGTTCTGCGTGGCGTAGCAGATGTCGGCCGACGGCGGGCCCTGCAGCAGCGGGAAGCGCCGGCGCAGGGCGTCGACGGTCACGTCGGTCTCGTCCACCGACAGCGTCGTCTGTGACAGGTAGGCGACCTTGGCAGGGTCGCGGACCTGCACCGCCGCCGCCTCCTCGATGCCGTCGACGAGGTGGATGTGCCCGGGGGCCTGGCCCGTCGTGCCGACGACCTCCTCGTGCCCCTCGTGGCCGATGAGGACGATGTCGACGTCGTCGGCGGCGAAGCGCTTGGCCTCCATGTGCACCTTGGTGACCAGGGGGCAGGTCGCGTCGATGGTGCGCAGCCGGCGGACCCTCGCCTCGGCGTGCACGGTCGGCGCGACGCCGTGCGCGCTGAAGACCACCGTCGCGTCCTCCGGGACCTCGTCGGTCTCCTCGACGAACACCGCACCCTGCGCCTCCAGGGTGCGCACGACGTGCGCGTTGTGCACGATCTGCTTGCGTACGTAGACCGGCGGGCCGTACAGCTCCAGGGCCTTCTCGACGGTGAGCACGGCCCGGTCGACACCCGCGCAGTAGCCCCGCGGCTTGGCCACCAAGATCCGCCTGGGGCTCGGCGCCGCGGGCTGCACGGGGGTCACAGTCATGCGTCCATCGTACGTGCGGCACAATCCCCGGGCTCCCGGGCGCCGGGTCGGTCTCTGCCCGTGTGGGCCGCGACGGGTGGGGCACGGGACCGGGAATGCCCGCATCCCCACTCTCCGGAGGACCCGACCGCATGGCCACGCTCCCCTCCCCGCTCGCCGCCGCCATCGGCATCGTCCCCGCCGTGCTCGATGGCGTCCTTCGCCTGCCGGTCCGGGCGATCCAGCTTCCGCTGTTCGCGGTGAGCACCGCACTGTCCACCGTCGGGGTGCTCCGGCGGGAGTACGACGACCTCGTTCTACGCGGCGAGCGCCTGGTCGGGCAGCTGCGCGGTGAGACCGTCGCGCGCGCCGACGAGCTGGAGGACCGGGTCGAGGACCTCGTGGGGCGGACCCCGTTCGCCACGGCCTACGACCGGGCCGAGGACGCCCTCGAGGACGCCGCCCACGCGGCCCGCCGGGCACCGCGCCTCGTCGCCGATGCCACCGAGCAGGCCGCCGCCCAGGTCGCGCCGCTGGTTGGGCGGGCCCGCAACGCCGCGGACGCCGCGGCAGGCGCCGCTTCGGACACCGTCGAGAAGGCCACCGACGCCACGGCAGGCGCAGCCGGCCAGGCGGCCGACGCCACCGCCGCGGCGGACACCGTCGAGGACGCGGCCCCCGCGGCCGCCGGGGACGAGGTGCCTGCCGCTGAGACGCCCAAGGGCGGGCCGACGCCGAAGGCGGTCGACCGCGACAGCACCCGCGTCGACACGGCGGCCAGCCCGTCGGTCGTGGACCTCGTCGATCAGGCCGCCGCCGCGGTCGCCGGCGGCGCCGCCGTGGACCACGACGCCCTGCCGCTGCCCGACTACGACCACATGACCCTCGGGTCGCTGCGCGGCCGGCTGCGCGCGTTGTCCGTCGAGCAGCTGCTGCAGATCCGGACGTACGAGAAGGCACACGCCGACCGGCTGCCGGTCGTCACGATGCTGGACAACCGGATCGCCAAGCTGGCGACCGACGCGGGAGCGGCACCGTCCGGGCCCGTGTCGACCGAGCCGGCACCCGAGCAGCGGGTGACCGCGAGCGCCCCGGCGACGATCAGCCCGGCCACCACGAACGCCCCGCCGGTCAACCCGCCCTCCCAGGGCGTTCCCACCAACCCCGCGCAGCCGCGCTAGCCGGCGAAGCGGTCCGCGGTGCAGCGGCCCCGGGAACATAGGGTCGGGCCGTGGCCCAGCGCAGCACCGCGGAGGCGCCGCTTCCGGTGCGCACCGTCGCCCGGCACATCGCGGAGTGGGTGGGCCGGCTCGGGCGGGTCTGGGTCGAGGGCCAGGTGACCCAGGTGAGCCGGCGACCGGGCACCGTGTTCCTCACCCTGCGCGACCCGGTCGCCGACGTCAGCCTGTCGGTGACCTGCGCGCGCGGCGTCTGCGAGGCGGTGGTGCCGCCGCTGGTGGAGGGCGCCCGCGTGGTCGTGCACGCCAAGCCCGACTTTTACCTGTCTCGAGGCACCCTCAGCCTGCAGGCGCACGAGATCCGCCCGGTCGGCGTCGGGGAGCTGCTCGCGCGGCTGGAGCGGCTCAAGGGGGTGCTCGCCGCGGAGGGGCTGTTCGCCGCCGACCGCAAGCGGCCGCTGCCGTTCCTGCCGACGGTCGTCGGGCTGGTGACCGGGCGGGCCGGCGCCGCCGAGCGCGACGTCCTCGAGCACGCCCGGCGGCGCTGGCCGGCGGTGCGCTTCGACGTCCGCGGCGTCGCCGTGCAGGGCCACCTTGCTGTCGAGCAGGTCGTCGGTGCGCTGCGCAGCCTGGACGCCGAGCCCGAGGTGGAGGTCATCGTGCTGGCCCGCGGTGGCGGCAGCGTGGAGGACCTGCTGCCCTGGAGCGACGAGCTGCTGTGCCGCGCGGTGGCCAGGTGCCGCACCCCTGTCGTCAGCGCGATCGGCCACGAGCCCGACAGCCCGCTCGTCGACCTCGTCGCCGACGTGCGCTGCTCCACCCCCACCGACGCCGGCAAGCGGGTGGTCCCCGACGTCGCGGAGGAGCTCGCCAAGGTGCACGCCCTGCGGGACCGGGCCCGGCGGGTCGTGGCCGGCACCGTGCAGCGCGAGCGGGCCGGCCTGATGGCCGCCCGCAGCCGCCCGGTGCTCGCCGACCCGCGCGTCCTCGTGACCGGGCGGGCGGCCGAGGTCACAGCCCTCCGCGACCGGGCCCGGCGGTGCACTGGCGCCGCCGTCGACGGGGCACGACGCGACCTCGCGCATACCCGGGCGAGGGTCGTCGCGCTCAGCCCGCAGGCGACGCTGGAGCGCGGCTACGCCGTCGTGCAGCACGCCGACGGCAGCGTCGTGCGCGACCCGGCCGCCGTGGCCCTCACCGAGGCGCTGCGCATCCGGGTGGCCCGCGGCGAGCTGCAGGCCCGGCGCGCCTGACCGCGGCCAGGACGGACCGCCGACGCCGGGCCGCCGGACAGGCCGCGGTCACGAGCGAGCAAGGCCGGCCCGGGCACCCGGTGCGAACCAGGCCATCATCGCGCCGCCGAGCTCCCGGAAGCCGAACTCCTCGTACAGCGATCGCCCGTCCTCGGTGGCGCGGAGGTCGACCCGGACGATGCCCTGCCCGGCGAACCACGCCATCAGCGCCTCGAACACGGCCCGGGCATGGCCCTGCCGGCGGGCGGCGACCTCGGTGCTCATGGAGGCGATGTGCCCGCGCCGGGCGTCCAGCTGGTAGGGCGCCGGAAGGTGCTCCTCGACCCAGCCCACGCCGCAGCTGACCACCCGACCGGCGTCCTCGACGACGTACGCCACGAAGCCGTCGGTGCCGAGCCGCCGGGCAAAGGCTGCCTGCGTCGCCGCGACGGACTCCGGGGTCGGCCGGGCGCCCATCGCCTCGTGCATGAGGCCGCGCAGCCTGGTCAGCGCCGCGGCGTCGGCGGCGACCGCCCGCCGTAGGGTCGTCACGTGACCGAGCCTGCCACCAGCCCGTCGTACGAGGTCGCCCGCGACGAGCTCGTCGAGGTCGTCCGGCAGTTGGAGGCCGGCGGCGTGACCCTGGAGGAGTCGCTGGCGCTGTGGGAGCGCGGCGAGGCGCTCGCCGCGGCCTGCCAGTCCTTCCTGGACGGTGCGAAGGTGCGGCTGGATGCGGTGCTAGCGGACCGCGGCGGCCAGGACGCGTAGCTCGTCGAGGGTCGCGGTCTCCCGCACCCCGCCGACGACGACGGTGCCGCCGCCCGCCGTCCGCAGCAGCGAAGTGTGGCCGTCGCCGTCGGCGAACTGCCGCCAGGTCACGCCGGCCACGACGAACGTCCCGACCTCGTTGCCCCGGCCGGTCAGGGCTACCGTGTCCGGCCCGGTGCCGGCGGCGTACTCGGCGTACTGCTCGGTCGGGGTGACCCAGCCGATCCGCAGCGATCCGGGCTCGAGCGTGGAACTCGTCGCCCGCCAGCCCGCGGGCAGCATCCCCGGCACCGGCACCCCCGGCGCCGCCTGTGCGAAGGACCTGATGTCGGCGGTCGGGTCGACGACCCGGATCGGCTTCACGTCGCTGGCCGGCGGCTGGGCCAGGAACCAGACCGGAATGATGATGAGCAGGATGAGCCCGAGCGAGCGCACCATGTCGAGGGCGCTCTCCCGGCCGCGCTTCTTCTTGGCGTGCTCGGGTGCCTGCATCGCGACGGACATGGGGTCATTGTCGCCGACGGACGAACGGTGCGCCCCCTCAGCGCCCGGCCAGCACGTCCGTCATCGCGTCGAGCACGGCGAGAGCTTCGTCCGCGGTGTTGTAGAAGTGCGGCGAGACCCGGATGCCCACCCCCGGCCGGTGGTCGACGACGAAGCCCCGGCGGTGCAGCCCGTCGTGGACGCGCTGGCTGTCGCCCGGGTCGATGGTCACGTGGCCGCCGCGGCGCGCCGGGTCGTGCGGCGACCGGACGGTGAAGCCCCGTTCCAGCGCGGCCTCCAGCAGCGGCTGGGTCAGCGACACCGAGCGTTCCCGGACCCGGGTCATCCCGATCTCGGCGAGGGCCTCGTAGGCAGGGGCGGCGGCGTAGGCGGCCGGGACGCCCGGGGTGCCGCCGGCGAACCTGCCGATGCCCGGGGCGTAGGTCAGCTCCGGGTCGAAGTCGAACGGCCGGTGGACGCCGAACCAGCCCGTGGTGGCCGGCCGCAGTGCCTCGCTGACGTCCGGCGCGGCGTAGAGCCAGCCGTTGCCTGGACCTCCGGACAGGTACTTCACCGAGCCCCCGACGTACAGGTCGACACCCAGGTCGACCACGTCGACCGGGACGGTGCCGGCGGCCTGGTAGCCGTCGACCATGACGAGGGCGCCGACCTCGTGGGCCCGGGCGACGAGCGGGGCGAGGTCGACCAGCGTCGAGGTGCGGAACAGCACGTGCGAGCACTCCACGAGCAGGGTCCGCTCGTCGATCGCGGCGACCATCGCGGGAAGGTCGAGCTCGATGCCGTCCGGGTGCCCGGGCACGACGACGGCCTCGCCGCCGAGCCGGTCCACCTGCGACCAGGTGTGCAGGCTCCCCGGCCACTCCAGGCTGCTCGTCACGACCCGGTTGCGGGCCCCCCGCCAGTCCAGGCAGCTGACAACGTCACCGAGCAGGTCGGCGACGTTCTGCCGCATCACGGTCGTGCCCGGGGGCGCGCCGACGAGCGAGCCGACGACGTCGGCGACCCTCTGCCCCTGCGGCGCCCATGTCTCCCACGCCACGACGCCCCGCTCGGCCCAGAGCCGGGTGAACTCCGCCAGGCGCTCGGGCGTCCCCCGGTGCATCGCGCCGAGGGTGTGGCTGGCGAGGTAGGTGCTCCGGCCCAGCACCGGGTAGTCGCGCCGGCGGGCGAGCAGGTCGTCGTGCCGACTCACCCGCCGATCCTGCCGATCAGGGTGAGGACGTCGGCGGCCAGCCGCTGGGCGCTGTCCTCGTCGTCGCAGACCGCGACCTCGTGGCCGGCCTCGCTCACCACGGTGGTGAGCACGAGCACGAGCGCGTCGCCCCACGGCTCGCCGGGGTCGCCGGGGCCGGTCCGGAGCAGCGTCGCGTTGCGCCGGGTCCACTCCCGGTAACGGCGACGGGCGGCGAGCTCGAACCCGGGCGGGCCGCCGCCGGCCAGGAACAGCCGGGCGAGGTCGCGCTCGGCCCAGCAGCCGTCGAGGTAGGCCTTCGAGCCGGCGACGAACAGCCGTACGGGGTCGGTCTCTCCGTCGGCGCGGGCGGCCCGCACCGCGGCGGCGGCCCGCTCCTCCTGGCGCACCGCGTGGTCCTCGAACATCGCGAGGTAGAGGTCGGCCTTGCCGCCGAAGTGGTGGTAGAGGCTGCCGACGCTGGCGCCCGCCCGGCCGACGACGTCGGCGATCGACGCCTCGGCGAAGCCCGACGAGCTGAACACGTCGCGAGCCGCCGACATCAGCGTGCTGCGGGTCGCTGCCGCCCGGCCGCCGCTCGTCACGCGCCGTCCGGAGGTGGGACGAACGTCGGGCGCCTGCGCGCGGTCACCTCCCCGACCGCGCCCCACTCGTCGGCCCCCAGCCGGGAGACCGGCCGCAGCAGGCTGATCTCGGGCCGCTCGTCGCGCAGCACGCCCTCGTCGACCACCGCCCACACCACCTCCCCGAAGACCAGAACCGAGCCACCGGTGTCGGTGTCCGCGGAGAAGGCATGGGTGCCGAGAACCCGGCACTCGAGGTTGACCGGCGACTCCGCGACCCGGAAGGCGGCGACCTTCTCGCTGGGCTCCCGGGTCAGCCCGCAGGCGTCGAACTCGCTGCGGTCCGGCGGGTAGTTGCCCCCGCTGCAGTTGACCTTGTCGGCCAGCTCCTCCGTGCAGATCGCGACCACGAACTCACCGGTCGCGACGGCGTTGCGCAGGGAGTCCTTGGTGCCCACCGAGGTGAACTGGACGACCGGTGGGCTGACCGAGCTGACCGTGAAGAACGAGTGCGGCGCCAGGTTGTCCACGCCGGTCGCCGAGCGGGTCGACACCCAGGCGATCGGCCGTGGCACCACGACGCTGTTGAGCAGCGGGTAGATGCCGGCGCCGAGGCCGGCGGGGTCGTAGTCACGTCGTGGCATCCCGGCACCCTCTCACCCCTCGGCCCGTGGCTCACGTCCTGCCGGCACGGCAGAGACGGCCCACGCCGGCGCACCCGTCTAGAGTCCGCCCCATGAGCGACCAGCAGACCGGCGACCCGCAGACCGGCGACCCGCAGGCCGGCGACCTCGTCCCCGGAGCCCTTGCGGTGACGCCCACGGCCCCCGACCGCAACCTCGCGCTGGAGCTGGTCCGGGTGACCGAGGCCGCCGCGATGGCCGCCGGGCGCTGGGTCGGCCGGGGCGACAAGAACGGCGGCGACGGCGCGGCCGTCGACGCGATGCGCCAGCTCATCGGCACCGTCTCGATGCGCGGCGTCGTCGTCATCGGCGAGGGCGAGAAGGACGAGGCGCCGATGCTGTTCAACGGCGAGGAGGTGGGTGCCGGGGACGGCCCCGAGTGCGACGTCGCCGTCGACCCGATCGACGGCACGACGCTCATGGCCAAGGGCATGCCCAACGCCATCGCGGTGATGGCCGTCGCCGAACGCGGGACGATGTACGACCCGTCCTCGGTCTTCTACATGGAGAAGCTCGTCACCGGTCCGGAGGCCGCCGAGGTCGTCGACATCACCGCGCCGGTCGCCCACAACGTCCAGGCCGTCGCGAAGGCCAAGGGCGGCGCGGTCGAGGACGTCACGGTGTGCATCCTGGACCGGCCGCGGCACGAGGACCTCGTCCGCGAGGTCCGGGAGGCCGGCGCCCGCATCACGTTCATCTCCGACGGTGACGTCGCGGGCGCGGTGATGGCCTGCAGCGAGGGCACCGGCGTCGACCTGTTGCTGGGCATCGGCGGCACACCCGAGGGGATCATCACCGCCTGCGCGGTGAAGTGCCTCGGCGGGACGATCCAGGCCAAGCTGTGGCCGCAGAAGAAGAGCGAGTTCAGGAACGCCGCCGCAGCCGGGCTCGACCTGGACGCCGTCCTGTCCACCGACGACCTCGTCCGCAGCGACAACGTCTTCTTCGTCGCCACCGGTATCACCGACGGCGAGCTCGTCCGCGGCGTGCGCTACCGCGCCGGCGGCGCCACCACCGAGTCGCTGGTCATGCGCAGCCGGTCCGGCACGATCCGCCGGGTCAGCAGCCAGCACCGGCTCACCAAGCTGCGGGCGTACTCCTCGATCGACTTCGAGCACCACTCGCACTAGCCGTCCACCCGATGAGACTGGCCACCTGGAACGTCAACTCGATCGGCGCCCGCCTGCCCCGCCTGCTGCCGTGGCTGGAGGAGACCTCACCGGACGTCGTCGCCCTGCAGGAGACCAAGTGCGCCGACGGCATGTTCCCGTACCTGCCGCTGCAGGCACTCGGGTACGAGGTCGCGCACGCCGGTGACGGCCGCTGGAACGGCGTCGCCGTGCTCTCCCGGGTGGGGCTCGACGACGTGTCGCTGTCGGTCTCGGGGCACCCGGAGCCCCGACTGGCCTCCGCGCAGTGCGGCCCCGTGCACGTCACGAGCGTCTACGTGCCCAACGGCCGGGCCTTGGACGACCCGCACTACGCGTACAAGCTGGAGTGGTTCCACGCCCTGCGGCAACGCCTGGACGCCTTCGACCCGGCGCAGCCGCTGGCGGTGATGGGCGACTTCAACGTGGCGCGCACCGACCAGGACGTCTGGGACGCCGCCGCGTTCGTCGGCTCGACGCACGTCACCCCGGCGGAGCGGGCCGCGATGGACGAGCTCGAGGCCTGGGGGCTGGTCGACGTCGAGGCGCGGCCGGGCAAGGGCGACCGGGCCTACACCTACTTCGACTACCGGGCCGGGATGATGCACAAGAACCTGGGGATGCGCATCGACTACGTGCTGGCGACCCCGTCGGTGGTCGTGCGCGACGCGTACGTCGACCGGGCGGCCAGGAAGGGCAAAGGGGCTTCCGACCACTGCCCGGTCGTCGTCGACGTCGAGCTGTAGCCGGCACGGACCGCCCGTCCCGGCGGGCGAAGGGGGTGCCCTAGCCTGCGCGAGGCTCATCACCCCGGCACCCGGAGGCGCAGATGAACGGCGCGCAGGCACTGATCCGCACCCTGGTCGACGGTGGGGTGGACGTCTGCTTCGCCAACCCCGGGACCTCGGAGATGCACTTCGTGGCGGCTCTGGACGAGGTGCCGGAGATGCGGGCGATCCTCACGCTGTTCGAGGGGGTGGCGACCGGCGCCGCCGACGGCTACGGGCGGATGGCCGGGCGACCGGCTGCCACGCTGCTGCACCTCGGTCCAGGTCTGGGCAACGGCATCGCCAACCTGCACAACGCGCGCCGGGCGAGGACGCCGCTGGTGAACGTCGTGGGCGATCACGCGACCTACCACAAGCGCCTCGACGCGCCGCTGGAGTCCGACATCGACGCGCTGGCCGGCGCCGTCTCGGGCTGGTTCCGGCGGTCGGTCACGACGGCGGACCTGGCCGCCGACGCGGCCGAGGCCATCGCCGCGGCGTGCGCGCCGCCCGGCTGTGTCGCGACGCTGGTGCTCCCCGCCGACGTGTCGTGGGGCGAGGGCGGCCGACTCGCGGCCGCGCCCCGGAGGCGGCAGCCGGCCCGGGTCGCGCCGGACACCGTGCAGGGGGTGACCGAGGTGCTGCGGCGCGGCGAGCCCACCGTGCTGTTCCTCGGCGGCGACGCGCTCACCGAGGACGGTCTGCTCGCCGCGGCCCGGGTGGCCGCGCAGACCGGGGCGCGGCTGCTCTGCGAGACCTTCCCCGCCCAGCTGCCCCGCGGAGCAGGGCTCCCGACGGTGAAGCAGCTCGCCTACCCGCCGGAGCCTGCGCTCGCCGAGCTCGCCGGCACCAGTCACCTCGTCCTGGCCGGTGCCCGCGCGCCGGTCGGCTTCTTCGCCTACCCTGGCCTGCCCGGGCAGTTCGCCCCGGAGGGGTGCCAGGTGCACGTGCTGGCCGAGCCCGGTGAGGACGCCACCGGGGCGCTGTGCGAGCTCGCCGACACCGCCGCGGCCTCTGCCGTCGCCGAGGTCGCGGCCAGCGGGCGCCCGCAGCTGCCGCGCGGGCCGCTCACCCCGGCCAGCCTCGCCGACGTCCTCGGCGCGCTGCTGCCCGAGCAGGCGATCGTCATGGACGAGGCGCTCACCTCCGGCGGCCGCCTGGCGGCGGCCACCGCGGGCGCCCCTCGCCACGACTGGCTCACCCTCACCGGAGGCGCGATCGGCCAGGGGTTGCCGGCGGCCGCGGGGGCCGCGGTGGCCTGCCCGGACCGGCCGGTGATCGGGATCCAGGCCGACGGCAGCGCGATGTACACCCTCTCGGCGCTGTGGACGTACGCCCGAGAGCAGCTCGACATCACCACGGTCCTGTGCAACAACGGGGCGTACGCCATCCTGGACGGCGAGCTGCAGCGGGTGGGTGCGGCCCGCGACGGGCAGCGCGCCCGGCAGCTGCTCGACCTGGGCAGCCCGGACCTGGACTTCGTGGCGTTGGCCACCGGGATGGGCGTGCCCGCCAGCCGCGCCCGGACCGCGGAGGAGCTCGCGGAGCAGTTCCAGCGCGCCCTCGACGAGCCGGGCCCGCACCTGATCGACGCGGTCCTGCAGCCACGCCGCTGAGCCCTGCCGGTTGACGCCGGTGGCCGGCCGCGGGTCAGTGCAGCGGTGGCAGCGTCGACCTCGCCCGGTCGGCGGAGATGCCGACGCCGACGAGCAGGTCGACGACCGCGCTGCGCAGCTGGGCGACGACGACGCTCGCCGACAGCCCGTGGGTCCCGAGGGCCTCCGGGTCGAGCTCGGCCGCCAGCGCGAGCAGTTCCGGGGGCGGCCCGCCGGTCGCGCGACCCTGCCCGGCGCGCAGCGCGTCAACGGCGACGGCGAACCGCTCGAGCTCGCCGGCGACCGCGGGCGGCAGCTGCTCCCCGGTCTCGAGCGCGAACAGCAGCCGCCGGACGAGCACCCGCAGGTTGCGGGTCGCCCGGTCCACGCCGCTCTGCAGGCGGGCCTGCGCAACCTCGGTGCCGGCGCGGTCACGGCGCAGCGGTGACAGCCGGGTGATGTCCCTGCCGGCGCCGAGCGCGTCGGCCCACTCGTCGAGCCCGGCCTGCGTCGCGCGGGCGGCGGCGAGCGCCTCGGCCGCCTCCGCGGGGTCACCGGCATGCAGCGCGTGCGCGGCCTGCCGCGCGTCCCGCGCCAGCTCGGTCAGCGACCGTTCGGCGTCGCGTCGCGCCGCCCGCCACGGGTCGGCGGGCAGGAGGGCGGCGACGAGCAGCGCGACCACTCCGCCGACCAGCGCGTCCTCCCAGCGCATCAGACCGCTGCCGGGGGTACGCGGCAGGGCGACGACGAAGACCGCCTGCAGGCCGGCCTGCATCACCAGCAGCGGCCCCCCGTCGAGCGCCAGCGCGACCAGCAGGGCGACCCCGACGACGAGGGAAATCTGCCAGGCGCCAGCACCGATCACGGTGATGAGCGCGTCTCCCACCGCCACGCCGACGGTGACGCCGACGGCGAGCTCGCCGACCCGCCGCAGCCGCTGCGCCGGCCGGACCCCCAGGCACACGACCGCTGCCACGCAGGCGAAGAACGGCCGGGGATGGCCGAGGAGGGTGGTGGCCACCGCCCACGCGAGGCCGGCCGCGAGCGCACACTGGCCGACCGACCAGGTGCCGTCGCGCAGCCGCTGGCGGGCGGCGGCCAACCGGCCCCGCCAGGCCTCCCCCAGGCTGTCCCGCGTCAGCACGGCGCGAGCCTAGCGAGGCCGTGACCCGCGCGGGGTCGTGGACAAGGGCGCTGGTGGTCCGGGGGACCGCTGCGGCGCAGCCCCTCTAGGACACGAACTCGTTGGTGAACGTCTTCTTCAGGTCGATGTTGGCAGCGGCGATCGTCGGGTCGTAGGACAGGACCTTCAGCACCGCCTGTACGCCGTCCTCGGTGAGCTTGCCGTCCTTGGAGTAGGTCGGCTTCGCTGCAGCCAGCGCCTTGACGTAGATGTCCTTGTCCTGTCCGACGAACTCGGGCGGCATCTTCGCGGCGATCTCCTCGGCACTGTGCTGGTCGATCCACTGCAGCGTGCGCGTGATCGCCTTGGCGAGCTTGCGGGCAGTGTCGGGGTTCTTCTGGACCCACTCGGTGCTGGAGTACAGGACGGCAGCGGGGTACTGCTGCACGCCGTACACCTGCTCGACACCCGTCTCGGTCCTGAGGTCCCGAAGGATCTTGAGGTCGCCCACCCGGTTCTGCAGCTGCGCCACAGCCGGGTCGATCAGGACGGCCGCGTCGACCTTGCCCTGTTCCATGGCGGCGACGGCGCTGGCATCCGCGCCGACCGCCTGCGTGGCCACCGAGTTCGGGTCGACCCCCGCCTGCTTCAGCAGGAACTTGAGGAAGAAGTCGGTCGAGGAGCCCGGGGCTGTGACCCCGACGTTCAGGCCCTTGAGGTCGGCGACGTCGTTGATGGTCTTGTCGGTCTTGGGAGAGACGGCCAGGACCAGGGCCGGCAGCTGGAGCATGCTGACGAACGACTCGATCGACTTGCCCTTGGCCTGGGTCTGGATGGTGTGGTCGAAGTAGCCGGAGGTCACGTCGACGCTGCCGCCGAGCAGCGCCGTGAGGGCCTTGGAACCGGCTTGCAGGTCCTGGATCTGGACGTCCAGCCCCTCCTCCTTGTAGTAGCCGAGCTGCGCGGCCAGCGTCGTGGGCAGGTAGACGAGCAGCGACTGCCCGCCGACGCCGACGCTCACCTTCGTGGCCCCCCCGGACGCCCCCGAAGAGCCGCCCGCCCCCTCGTTGCTGGTGGAGCCGCTGCCGCCGCAGGCACTGAGGGCCAGCGCGGCGGCGAGGATCATCCCGCCGATCATCCTGCTGCGCCTGGTGATCCGCATCATGGTGCCGTCCTTCGGTTGGGTGAGTCCGTGCAGAAGACCGCTCAGGTGAACGCGTGGCCCTGCTGGCTCGGGCGCCAGCGCAGGAGCCGCTGCTCGATCCGGTTGACGGCCAGGTCGATGACGAGCACGACGAGCATCAGGATGATCATGCCGGCGAAGACGCCGGTGGTGTCGAACGTCCCCTGGGACTGCGCGATGACGTAGCCGACACCTCGGGAGGCCCCGAGGTACTCACCGACGACGGCACCGACGATGGCGAAGCCGACGCTGACGTGCAGGCTGGAGAAGATCCAGGTCAGCGCGCTCGGCATCAGGACGTGCCGCAGCAGGTGCCGTTCCCTGCCGCCGAGCATGCGGGCGTTGTCGAGAAGGACGCGGTCGACACTGCGTACACCCTCGAAGGTGTTGAAGAACACGATGAAGAACACGAGGGTGATCCCGAAGGCGATCTTCGACCCGACGCCGAGCCCGAACCACAGGAGGAAGATCGGGGCGAGGACCACCCGCGGCAGGGCGTTGAGCATCTTGATGTACGGGTCGAAGACTTCGGCGAGCAGCCGGACGCGACCGAGGAGGAACCCGACCAGCAGCCCGGCAAGCGCGCCGATCACGAACGCGAACAGCGCCTCCTCAAGCGTGATCAGCAGGTCGTCCACGATGAACCCGGTGGAGATCCACTCGTAGATCCGGCGGCCGATGTCGGTAGGGCGGCTGAAGAAGAACTCGTCGAGGAAACCCGTCTCGGCCCCGAGCTGCCAGCCCCCGAGCACGACGAGGGCGATGAGGGCCTGCAGCACCCGTACCGTCAGCCGGTGGCGGCGCACCCTCGCCTTGGCTGCACGCCGTGCCTGGTCGCTGAGGGGCGCCGTCCCGCCCGGTCGGCTCGGCGTCGGCGCCGGGGAGTCGGCTGGCACCCGGCCGGCGCCGGCGTGGGGTGCGTCAAGCGATGGCATAGGTCTTCATCACTTCCGCTCGCAGTTGCGCCCAGATCTGGTTGTAGATGCGGACGAAGGCAGGGTTCTCGCGCAGGGTGAGCAGGTCGCGGGGGCGGGGGAGGTCGACGTCGTGCCGGCCGACGATGGTGCTGGCGGGGCCGGCGGACAGCACGACGACCTCGTCGGCGAGGGCGATCGCCTCGTCGAGGTCGTGGGTGATGAACAGGACCGCCTTGTCGGACTCCTGCCACAGGCCGAGCAGCTCGTTCTCCATCACCTGCCGCGTCTGCACGTCCAGCGCGCTGAACGGCTCGTCCATGAGCAGGACGTCCGGGTCGGTGATCCAGGTCTGGGCGATGGAGGCCCGCTTGCGCATCCCGCCGCTGAGCTGGTGGGGGTACCGGTCCCCGAAGTCCGCCAGGCCCACGCGCTTGAGCCAGGCCGCGGCCTCCCGCCTGGACTCCTTGCCGCTGACGCCGCGCATCGACAGGCCGAGGCGCACGTTGTCGGTCACGCTCTTCCAGGGCAGGAGCGCGTCCTGCTGGAACATGTAGCCGGCGCGTCGGTTGATCCCGACGAGCGGCTCGCCGAAGGCGACGACGGTCCCGTCGGTGGGGGCCAGCAGCCCGGCAGCCATGTTCAGGACCGTCGACTTGCCGCAGCCGGTCGGTCCGACGATCGCCACGAACCTGGCGTGCTCCACCGTCAGGTCGAGGTCGCGGACGGCGGTGTACATGTCGCCGGTGCTGGTGGAGAAGTCCCGGCGGGCGCCGGCCATCTGCAGCGCGGGTGTGCTCATGCGGCACCTGCCCTGGCCGGCGCCTCGGACACGGAAGTGCACGGCGCGGAGGTGGTCGTGGTCGTCAGGACCCGACCCAGGACGCTCACGACCGCGGACACGGTGCCGTGCCCGATCTCGAGGACCCGCAGTCCACGACGCGGCGAGCGTGTTCCTCCACCCGAACGACCTCCTCGGCGTCATCTCGTGGTGAGGACCCAGTGTCGCGGAAGTGGTCGCGACCACACGAGCGGTCTGGAGACCGTACTAGGGGTCGCGCCCAGGCCTCGACGACCCCCCGCGACGAGCCGGCGGCCGACCGCGTCGAGCCGCGCTTGGTCAGCGGCGACGACCGCGACCGAGCCGGCCGCGGCGCCGACCGCTGCCGCGGCCACGACCAGGTCGTCGACCCGACGTGGAAGACCTCGCCGGCCCGCCCTTCCGCGGTCTCCCGGTCGAGCGGGCCGAAGAACAGCGGGGTCACGCCGTCGTCGAGCAGCTGATCGTGGCGGGCGAGCGCCCGGCTGGTGAGCTCCCGGGGCACGCGGCGCACCGAGGCCCACCTACCAGGCAGCGGCCTGGGCGGCGTCGGGCGAGCCGCCCACCGTCACCCGTCTTCGCGCTGGGCTCTCCGCAGCGACGTCCACCCGGGGCCTCGACATCGGCACACGCCGACCGGCGTGGGGGTGGCTGTGGCCGGCAGGGGCCGCCGCGAGAGGATCCCGGGCATGGCCGACGACACCCAGCAGTGGCGCACCGAACACGACAGCATGGGCGAGGTGCGCGTCCCCGCGGCGGCGAAGTACCGCGCGCAGACCCAGCGGGCGGTGGACAACTTCCCGGTCAGCGGGCAGCGCCTCGAGCGTGCCCACATCGCCGCGCTCGCCCAGATCAAGGCCGCGGCCGCGACGGTCAACGCCGAGCTCGGCGTCGTGCCCCCCGACATGGCCGAGGCGATCCGGTCCGCGGCTGCGGAGGTCGCCGAGGGGCGGTGGGACGGCGACTTTCCGGTCGACGTGTTCCAGACCGGCTCCGGCACCAGCAGCAACATGAACACCAATGAGGTTCTCGCGACGCTGGCCACCGAGCGGTTCGGCGCCGCGGTGCACCCCAACGACCACGTCAATGCCTCGCAGTCGTCCAACGACGTGTTCCCCTCCAGCATCCACATCGCCGCCACGAGTGCGGTCGTCCACGACCTCGTCCCGGCCCTGGAGCACCTCGCGGCGGCGCTGGAGCGCAAGCGCGACAGGTGGGCGACCGTGGTCAAGAGCGGCCGCACGCACCTGATGGACGCCACCCCGGTGACGCTGGGGCAGGAGTTCGGCGGCTACGCCGCCCAGGTCCGCTACGGGGTGGAGCGCCTGCAGTCCGCGCTCCCGCGCCTCGCCGAGCTCCCGCTCGGCGGTACGGCGGTGGGCACCGGCATCAACACCCCACCCGGTTTCTCCGCCCGGGTCATCGAGGAGGTCGCCGCAGCCACCGGTCTGCCGCTCACCGAGGCGCGCAACCACTTCGAGGCCCAGGGCGCCCGCGACGCCCTCGTCGAGACCTCCGGGCAGCTGCGCACGATCGCGGTCGGGCTGTACAAGGTGAGCAACGACCTGCGCTGGATGGGCTCCGGCCCCCGCGCCGGCCTCGGCGAGATCGCCCTGCCCGACCTGCAGCCCGGCTCGTCGATCATGCCGGGCAAGGTCAACCCGGTGATCCCCGAGGCGCTGTGCATGGTCTGTGCCCAGGTGATTGGCAACGACGCGACGATCGCCTTCGCCGGTGCCGCCGGCAACTTCGAGCTCAACGTCATGCTGCCGGTGCTGGCGAAGGCGCTGCTGGAGTCGATCCGGCTGCTCGCCAACATCTCGCGGCTGCTCGCCGACCGGGTCGTCGACGGCATCGTCGCCGACGAGGACCGCTGCCGCGAGCTGGCGGAGTCCTCCCCGAGCATCGTGACGCCGCTCAACAGCCGGATCGGCTACGAGGCCGCCGCCAAGGTCGCCAAGCAGTCGCTCCGGGAGCGCAAGACGATCCGCCAGGTCGTGCTCGAGTCCGGCTACGTCGAGCGCGGCGACCTCACGGAGACCGAACTGGACGAGGCGCTGGACGTCCTGTCGATGACCCGGCCGCGGCAGACCTGAGGAGGCGGTTTTGTCACCCGATGACAAGGCCCCTGGAAACAGTTCGTCAGCCATGGCCAAGGGTCGGGGCCGCAGAATGGGCACCCTGGAGGCATGACTGCCCCTCTGCGTCTCGACCGCCTCGACCTGCTCCGCGAGCTGGAGCCCACCGCCGCCGCCAACCTGGACCGGCACCTGCTCATCAGCAAGGAGTGGATGCCGCACGAGTACGTGCCGTGGAGCCGCGGCCGTGACTTCGACACCGAGCCGTACGAGCCGGGCCAGTCGACGCTGGGATCCATCGCGCAGGTCGCCTTCGAGGTCAACCTGCTGACCGAGGACAACCTGCCGAGCTACCACCGGGAGATCGTCGACGGCTTCGGCCGGGACGGCGCGTGGGGCACCTGGGTGCACCGCTGGACCGCCGAGGAGGGCCGGCACGCGATCGTCATGCGCGACTACCTGCTCGTCACCCGAGGGGTGGACCCGGACGCGCTCGAGCGGGGCCGGATGCAGCAGATGCAGGTCGGCTACGACGCGGTCGGCAAGAGCGCGCTCGACGTGATGGCGTACGTGTCGTTCCAGGAGCTGGCGACCCGGATCAGCCACCGCAACACCGGCCGGTACACCGAGGACCCGATCGCCGACAAGCTGCTCGCCCGGGTCGCCGCCGACGAGAACCTGCACATGGTCTTCTACCGCGACTGCGTCACCGCCGCGCTCGAGCTGACCCCGTCGCAGACGGTGATCGCCATCACCAACGAGGTGCTCGGCTTCGAGATGCCCGGCACCGGGATCACCGACTTCGGCCGCAAGGCCAAGCTGATCGCCAAGGCCGGCATCTACGACCTGCGCATCCACCACGACCAGGTGCTCAAGCCACTGCTGACACACTGGGGCTTCTTCGAGCTCGAGGGGCTCGACGCCGAGGCCGAGCAGGCCCGTACGAAGGTCGCCGAGCACCTGGCCGCGCTGGACGCGATGGCGACCTCGTACGAGGAGAAGGCCAAGGCCCGCGCGGAGCGGGCCCGCGCCCGGCAGGCGGTAGCGGTCTAAGTCGCGGCCCGTGCCTGCTGACTGGCTCGTGGGACAGGCCGCCTACCGCGGACGGGGTGACGGCACAGGCGCAGCGCCCGCTGGTCACCCGCGCGGCTGGATCACCGCGGCAGGTCCTCCAGCATCTCGGTGACCAGCGCCGCGATCGGTGAGCGCTCGGAGCGGGTCAGGGTGACGTGCGCGAACAGCGGATGGCCCTTGAGTGCCTCGATGACGGCGGCCACGCCGTCGTGCCGGCCGACCCGCAGGTTGTCGCGCTGCGCCACGTCGTGGGTCAGGACGACCCGCGAGCCGGAGCCGAGTCGAGACAGCACGGTGAGCAGCACCCCGCGCTCGAGCGACTGGGCCTCGTCGACGATGACGAACGCGTCGTGGAGCGAGCGGCCGCGGATGTGCGTGAGCGGCAAGACCTCGAGCAGTCCGCGCCCCAGGACCTCCTCGACCACCTCCGGGGCGACCAGCGCGCCCAGCGTGTCGAACACAGCCTGCGCCCAGGGACCCATCTTCTCCGTGGCATCACCGGGCAGGTAGCCGAGCTCCTGGCCGCCGACGGCGTACAGCGGACGGAAGACGACGACCTTCTTCTGGGCGCGGCGCTCCAGCACCGCCTCGAGCCCGGCGCACAGCGCCAGCGCGCTCTTGCCGGTGCCGGCCCGTCCCCCGAGCGACACGATCCCGACCTCCGGATCGAGCAGCAGCTCCAGCGCGACGCGCTGCTCGGCGCTGCGGCCGTGCACGCCGAAGGCGTCCCGGTCGCCGCGCACCAGCCGTACGGACTTGTCGGGGGCGACCCGGCCCAGCCCGGAGCCACGCGGGGACAGCAGCACCAGGCCGGTGTGGGTGGGCAGGTCGCGGGCTTCAGCCAGGTCGAGGACGCCGTCGCCGTACAACGCGTCGAGGTCCTCGGCGGGCACCGCCAGCTCCGCCATGCCGGTCCAGCCGCTGGAGACGGCCAGCTCGGCGCGGTACTCCTGGGCGGTCAGGCCCACCGCCGCGGCCTTGACGCGCAGCGGGAGGTCCTTGCTCACGAGGACGACTTCGACGCCCTCCGCGGCGAGGTTGGCCGCGACCGCGAGGATCCGGGCGTCGTTCTCCGCGACCCGGAAGCCGGCGGGCAGCGCCTCGACGCTGGAGTGGTTGAGCTCGACGCGCAGAGTGCCGGCGCCGACCGGCACGGGCTGGTCGAGGCGGCCGTGCGCGACCCGCAGGTCGTCCAGCACCCGCAGGGCCTGCCGGGCGAACCAGCCGAGCTCCGGGTGGTCGCGCTTGCCCTCCAGCTCGGTGATGACGACCAGGGGCAGGACCACCTCGTGCTCGTCGAAGCGCCCCATCGCGCCCGGGTCTGACAGCAGGACCGAGGTGTCCAGCACGTACGTCGTCATGGGGCTCCCTGGCTCGAGCGACCGGGACCGGGCCTCGGCGGCCGGGTCCCGGTCGCTCGAGTGCTGTGTGCACTGGGCCTCCCGCGCGGCCGGCGGTGCTGCCTGCCGCTGACGCCGACGGTAGGACGCCCACGGCCGCCGCGGGCTGCGACACGCGGCGGCGAGCAGGTGAACGGCGCGGTGGCCGGGGCGGGATCTTTCCACAGCTGACCTTGCCGCGCGCGAGCCGTGGTCGGCTGTGGGAACACGGGGCCGGCAGGGGCACTCCCGTCCACACAGCTGATGTTGCGGCCCGCCGAGCATGGTCAGCTGTGGGCAGGCGGCCCCGCCCCTGCCGTCAGCTGCCGTGGCGGCGCTGCCGGGCGGCGTAGGCGCGCAGGGCCCGCAGGAAGTCGACGCGACGGAAGTCCGGCCAGTACGCGTCGCAGAAGTAGAACTCGCTGTGCGCGCTCTGCCAGAGCAGGAAGCCCGACAGTCGCTGCTCCCCGCTGGTGCGGATGACGAGGTCCGGGTCGGGTTGGCCCTTGGTGTAGAGGTGCTCGGCGATGGAGTCGACGTCGAGGAACTCGGCGACCTCCTCGAGGGTCGCGCCCTGGGCGGCGTGCTCGGTGAGCATCGCCCGCACGGCGTCGGCGATCTCGCGCCGCCCGCCGTAGCCGACCGCCACGTTGACCATGACGCCCGGCCGCCCGCCGGTGCCGCTCGCCGTCTCCTTGAGCAGGCGCGCCGTGTTGGCGGGCAGCAGGTCGAGCGCGCCCACGATGTTGAGGGTCCACCGGTTGCCCGGTGCGGCGAGGTCGACGACGACGCTCTCGATGATCTGCAGCAGCGGGGCGAGCTCCGGGGCGGGGCGGGACAGGTTGTCGGTCGAGAGCAGCCACAACGTGACGACCTCGACGCCCGCGTCGTCGCACCAGCGCAACAGTTCGACGATCTTGTCGGCGCCGCGCTGGTGGCCGGCCGCGCTGTCGGCGCCCACCGAGCGGGCCCAGCGACGGTTGCCGTCGAGGATCACGCCGACGTGCCGCGGTACGGCACCGCCGCTGCGTCCCAGGGCGCGGGCCAGCCGGCGTTCGTAGGCGCCGTACGCGAGGTTGCGCAGCCCCATGCGGTGCCTCCTCGAACTCGCGTACGCCCCGACCTGCCAGCGGGCGCAGCCTATCTACGCCCGGCGAACGGAGGGTGGCAACACGTTGTCACGACAGGCTTGACGTCACGACAGGCATGACCCAGCCAGCCAGCCAGCCGGACCGCGGCCAGGGCCGGCTAGGCCTGCGCAAGCCGCTGCCGCAGCGCGTCGTGCTCCTCGCGGAGCGCCGCCGGGAAGTGCTCGCCGAACTGCGCGAAGTAGTCGGTCATGAGCTCCGCCTCCTGCTTCCAGACCGCGGTGTCCACCGACAGCAGCAGGTCGAGGTCGGCGGCCGGGAGGTCGAGGCCGTCGAGGTCGAGGGCCTGCGCGCTCGGCAAGGTGCCGATCGCGGTGCTGACCCCGGTCCCGTGTCCCTCGAGGCGCTCGACGATCCACTTGAGCACCCGGCTGTTCTCGCCGAACCCGGGCCACAGCCACTTGCCGGCCTCGTTCTTGCGGAACCAGTTGACGTAGTAGATCCTCGGCAGCTTGTCGGCGTCGGTGGCCTGCCCGACCTCCAGCCAGTGCCCGGCGTAGTCGCCCATGTTGTAACCGCAGAACGGCAGCATGGCGAACGGGTCACGGCGCAGCTGGCCGATGGCGCCGGCCGCGGCGGCGGTGGTCTCGGACGACACGCTCATGCCGAGGAAGACGCCGTGCTGCCAGTCCCGCGACTCGGTGACCAGCGGCACGGCCGAGGCGCGGCGCCCGCCGAACAGGATCGCCGAGACCGGCACACCGTTGGGGTCTTCCCACTCCGGCGCCATCGTCGGGCACTGCCCGGCCGGGGTGGTGAAGCGCGAGTTGGGGTGGGCCGCCGGGGTGTCGGAGTCGGGCGTCCAGCTGTTGCCCTTCCAGTCCGTGAGGTGCGCGGGGGGCTCCTCCGTGAGGCCCTCCCACCACACGTCGCCGTCGTCGGTGAGCGCGACGTTGGTGAAGATGGAGTTGCCGGTGAAGGTCTGCACGGCGTTGGCGTTGGTGTCCTGGCCGGTGCCGGGGGCCACCCCGAAGAAACCCGCCTCCGGGTTGATCGCGTAGAGCCGGCCGTCCTCACCGAACCGCATCCAGGCGATGTCGTCACCGACCGTCTCCACCTTCCAGCCCGGGAGGGTCGGAGTGAGCATCGCCAGGTTGGTCTTGCCGCAGGCGCTGGGGAACGCTGCCGTGACGTATCTGGGCTCACCGGTCGGCGGGGTGAGCTTCAGGATGAGCATGTGCTCGGCCATCCAGCCCTCGTCGCGGGCCATGACGCTGGCGATGCGTAGGGCGAAGCACTTCTTGCCGAGCAGGGCGTTGCCGCCGTAGCCCGAGCCGTACGACCAGATCTCGCGGCTCTCCGGGTAGTGGACGATGTACTTGGTGTCGCTGCACGGCCACGGCACGTCCTGCTCACCGGCGGCCAGCGGTTTGCCGACCGTGTGCACGGCCGGGACGAAGAAGCCGTCCTTGCCGATCTCCTGCAGCGCCGCGGTGCCCATCCGGGTCATGATCTTCATGCTGACCACGACGTAGGGGCTGTCGGTGATCTCGACGCCGTACTGGCTGATCCGGCCGCCGAGCGGGCCCATGCAGAACGGTACGATGTACATCGTCCGGCCCCGCATGCAGCCGGCGAACAACGACGACAGGGTGGACCGCATCTGCGCCGGGTCCATCCAGTTGTTGGTCGGTCCGGCGTCCTCCTCCTGCTGCGAGCAGATGAAGGTGCGGTCCTCGACGCGGGCGACGTCGCTCGGGTCGGAGGCGGCGTAGAAGCTGTTGGGGCGCTTGGCCGGGTCGAGCCTGGTGAACGTGCCGGCGTCGACCAGCAGCTGCGTGAGGCGCTGCCACTCCTCCTCGGAGCCGTCGGCCCACTCGACGCGGTCGGGCGTCGTGAGCTCGGCGACCTCGCGGACCCACGCGACGAGCTTTGCGTTCTCGGTCGGGGCCGACTCGAGGCCGGGAATCATGGAGGTGGTGGTCATGCTGGCCTCTCCGTCGAGGGCGCCGGCACCGTGCACCGGTGGCGCAGGTCGGCGGGGGTGGGAGGATGTTACCCGCGAGGGGCCTGTCCAGCCCTGTGAGCCCTGGCACGCGTGCCGCTTCAGCCACCCCGGGAGATCGTGTGCAGGACGCCCTCGAGCAACGCCTGCACGACGTCGTCGAGGCTGTCAAGCCGCGGCTGCGCGGCGTGCTGCACCAGGCGGCCTTCACGGTCTCGCTGGTCACCGGCACCGTGCTCGTTCTCCTTGCCGAGGGCGGGCGGGCGACGACCGCGGCGACGGTCTACGCGGTGTCGGTCGCCCTGCTGTTCGGCACCTCCGCCGCCTACCACCGGGGTTCGTGGTCCCCCCGCGCACGTGACGTCATGGAGCGACTGGACCACTCCATGATCTTCATTCTCATCGCCGGCACCTACACGCCCTTCGCGCTGCTGCTGCTGCAGGGCGCGACCCGGTGGGTGGTCTTCGGCATCGTCTGGGGCGGCGCGCTCGTCGGGATCCTCGCCCGCAACCTGCTGCCCCAACGCAGCCGCTGGCTGTTCACGTGCCTGTACCTGGCGCTGGGCTGGGTCGCCGTCGGCGTGCTGCCCGACATCCTGCGCGAGGGCGGCGTCGTCGTGTTCGCCATGCTGCTGCTCGGCGGGCTGTTCTACACCGCCGGCGCGGTGGTCTACGCCCGGCGCAAGCCCGACCCCTCGCCGCGGTGGTTCGGCTTCCACGAGGTCTTCCACGCGCTGACCCTGCTGGCGTTCATTGCGCACTACGTCGCGGTCAGCGTCGCGACCTACCGCTACCCCGGGGCCTGAGTGGCCCTGTGGTCCTCGCCGGTCCGCTACGCCGAGTGCGACCAGCAGGGCATCGTGTTCAACGCCCACTACCTGACGTGGGCCGACGAGGCGTGCACGGCGTGGTTCGCCGCGGTCGGGGTCACCTACCCCGCGCTGCTCGCCAGGGGCCTCGACATGCGGGTGCGGGCGAGCACCCTGGTGTGGTCCTCGCCCGGCCGCTACGGCGACCTCGTCGAGCTCGACGTCGGGTGCGAACGGGTCGGGGCCACGAGCTGGGTGCTCGCCACGCAGGTGCGGGTCGGCGAGCGGGAGTGCTGCACCGTGCGCACGACCTACGTGCTGGTCGGCAGGGACGACCGGCCGGTCCGCATCCCTGACGACCTACGCGCGGCCTGGACCGGAGCCCGCAGCGGTTAGCGCGCCCCGCCCGGTCCCTGCGCGCGGACCTCGTCCACGGCCTTCATGGCCTGCCGGAGCTCGCCGAGCCACGTGTCGGTGTGCTCGCCCACCAGCCGTACGCTCCAGGCGAGCGCATCGGACCGGCTGCGCGCCACCCCGGCCGCGACGAGCGTGTCGAGCACCTGGCGCTCGGGCTGCCGCAGCCGGGTCATCACCGGCACCGACAGCGTGGTGAACACCTGTCGGGTGCCGCCGGCCTGCGCGCCCCAGGCAACCTTGCGGTCGTACCGGTGCTCGGCCTCACGGGCGATCGCCATCCGCTCCTCGCGGGTGCTCTCGCGGAAGCGCGCGATCCGGCCCGCCTCGGCCTGGGCGGTCGCGACCTCGTCGCCGGCCGGCTCCGGGGCGGCCACCCGGCCCACGACGAGGACCTCGTCGCGGTCGACCGTGACCTCCGGTGCGCCCTCGAACCACCCGTCGGGCAGCCGCCCGGCGAACCAGCCCTCGATCCCCTCGGCGGTGGGGGTTTCCTGCTCCTCGGGGCGGCCCGGGCCCCGGGGCCCCCCGCCGCGTGGGCCCATCCTGAACTGCTTGTCGTGTCGCATGCTTGCTCTCTCCCCCGTTCAATTACCTACTTACATCGTTGCAAACGAAGAGGGCCGCCCACGTGTTCCCGTCAGCCGACGGGCAGGACCACCCCCAGCTGCTCCCGCAGCCGCGACGTGTCCGTCGTCGGCAGCTCGCAGGTGAAACCTCGGCAGACGTACGCCGCCCCGGCCGCGCGCCCCTCGGCGAGCGGGCCGCCCGTGACGACGACGGCGCCGGGTGACGTGGCCCGGCGGGCGACCGCCAGCAGGTCGGGGCGGTCGAGGACGACGACCTCTGCCGGGCCGGCCAGCAGCGCCTCGGCGGCGGCCAGCCCCCAGCCGGCGAACCGGGCGTGCTGGCCGAACAGCGGCGCGAGGGTGGCCAGCGCCGCCTCCGCCGCGTCGCGGTGCCGCGCCGAGCCGGTGAGCGCGGCGTAGGTCAGCAGCGCCTGCGCCGCCGCGGACGTACCGCCCGGGGTGGCGCCGTCGGTCGGGTCCTGCGGACGGCGCACCAGCTGCTCGGCGTCGTCGGCGGTGTCGAAGAACCCTCCGGCGGAGTCGCCGAAGCGGTCCAGCACGACCTCGAGCAACGCCCCCGCCGTGGCCAGCCGGGCCGGGTCCCCGGTGACCTGGTGCAGGGCGAGCAGCCCCTCGGCCAGGTCGGCATAGTCCTCCAGCACGCCGGCGTTGCGCCCGGCGGTGCCGTCGCGGGAGGTGCGCCGCAGCCGCCCGTCGACCAGGTGCAGGTCGCGCAGCAGGTCGGCGCAGGCGTCGGCGGCGCGCACCCAGTCCGGCCGGTCCAGCAGCGCCCCGCCCTCGGCGAGCGCGGCGAGGGCGAGGCCGTTCCAGGCCGTGACGACCTTGTCGTCACGGCCCGGCTGCGGCCGCTGCCCCCGCGCCGCGAGCAGGGCGGCGCGCACCCGCTGGTAGCGCCCCTCGTCGTCGGGCTCGACCAGCCGCTGCAGCACCGACGTGCCGTGCTCGAAGGTGCCGGTGACGTCGAACTGCTCCGCCGCCCAGGCGGCGTCCGGTTCACCGAGGACCTCCACGAGCTGCCCGGACGTCCAGACGTAGGTCAGCCCCTCCTCGCCGTCGGTGTCGGCGTCGAGCGCGGAGGCGAACCCACCGTCTGCCGTACGCAGGTCGCGCAGGAGGAACTCGCCGGTCTCCAGCGCCACCCGGCGGGCGGTCGGCGAGCCGGTGGCCCGCCACCAGTGCACGTACACCCGCAGCAGCAGGGCGTTGTCGTAGAGCATCTTCTCGAAGTGCGGCACCACCCACCGGGCGTCCACGCTGTAGCGGGAGAAGCCCCCGGCGAGCTGGTCGTACATCCCCCCGCGGGCCATCGCCTCGCAGGTGTGCGCCACCATCTCCAGACCCTCGCCGGCGCGGGCGTGCGCCCGCAGCAGCGCCTCCAGCACCATCGACGGCGGGAACTTCGGCGCCCCGCCGAACCCGCCGTGCACCCCGTCGTACGCCGCGCGCAGCGACGACACCGCGAGGTCGAGCAGGTCGGCGGTGATCTCGGTGGTGGCGCCGGACACCGGGCGGGACAGCCGGGCGACGACGTCGGCCCCGGCCGCCTCCACCTCGTCGCGGCGGGTCTGCCAGGTCCTGGCGACCGACTCCAGCACCTCGCGGAAGCCCGGCATGCCGCCGCGCCGGCGCTCCGGCCAGTACGTCCCGCAGAAGAACGGCTCGCCCTTCGCCGTGAGGAAGCTCGTCATCGGCCAGCCACCGTGGCCGGTCATCGCCTGGACGGCCTCCATGTAGACCGCGTCGACGTCCGGCCGCTCCTCGCGGTCGACCTTGACGTTGACGAAATGCTCGTTCATGTACGCCGCTGTCGGCGCATCCTCGAACGACTCGTGCGCCATGACGTGGCACCAGTGGCAGGCGGCGTAGCCGATCGACAGCAGCACCGGCACCTGCCGCCGCTCGGCCTCGGCGAAGGCGTCCGGGCCCCACTCCCACCAGTCCACGGGGTTGTCCGCGTGCTGCAGGAGGTAGGGGCTGGTGCTGTCCGCGAGACGGTTCGCCATGCGCTCATCCTGCCGCGCGCCCGGCCGGGGGGCGCGGCGCAGGTCAGCCGGCCGGCCGGGCGAGAACGGCTCGACCGCGGCCGGTCGCCTTGGCGGCGTACATCGCCCGGTCCGCCGCCTGAAGCAGCTCGGTGGCGTCGCGGCCGTGGTCGGGGAACAGGGCGACCCCGACGCAGGCACCGAGCTGGACGGCGTGCCCGGACACGTCCAGCGGGCTGTGGAAGCTGTCGGTCACCGCGTCCGCGGCCCGCTGGGCGATGGTGGTCACCTGGTCCCGGGGGACGTCGGTGAGCACCGCCAGGAACTCGTCGCCGCTGTGCCGGCCGAGCAGGTCCCCGTCCCGGAGCGCGCCGCGCAGCCGCGCGCCCGCCGCCGTGAGCGCCAGGTCCCCGGCGGCGTGCCCGAGCCGGTCGTTGACGGCCTTGAAGTCGTCGAGGTCGATGAACAGCAGGGCCACCCGCCGGCCGGCGCGTTCGGCCCGGGCGAGCTCGCGCACCAGGCCGTCCACCACCTGCGCCCGGTTGGGCAGGCCGGTCAGGGCGTCGTGGTAGGCCAGGTGCGCCACCCGCTGCTCGGCGTCCACCCGGGCCGTGACGTCGTTCTGGAACCCGAAGTAGTGGGTGACCCGGCCGCGGTGGTCCCGGATCGCCGACAGCCGCATCTCGTTCCACCACGGCCGGCCGTCCTTGCGGTAGTTGCGCAGCAGTGCGACGTGGTCGCGCCCGGTGGTGACCGCGTCGCGGAGCCCGCCCACCGTGTCGGGATCGGTCTCGGGCCCCTGCAGGAAGCGGCAGTTGCGACCCAGCACCTCCGCGGACAGGTAGCCGGTGGCCTCCTCGAACGCCTGGTTGACGTAGATCAGCGGCAGGTCGGGGCGGGTGGCGTCGGCAATGGTCACCCCGACCGTGCAGAGGTCGACCGCCCGCGCGACCAGGGCCTCGACGTCGGCGGACCCGCGCGGCGCCGCCCCGCCCGGCGACTGTTCCCCGAGGGCACCGGCCGGCTGCCCGCAGAGCGCGACCGCGCGGTCGTTGCCGTCCACCCGCGTCGTGGACAACGCGTCGGCGGCCTGGGACGGCACCGTGCCGGCGACCGCCTGGGAAGCGGCGCCGGGGCGTTCCTCGGGCCGGCCGAACAACCAGCCCTGGCCGAGGTCGACCCCCAGCTCGAGGGCGGCGCTCGCCTGCTCGGCCGTCTCGACGCACTCGGCGAGCACTTTCCCGCCGTAGGCGTGCGTGATCTCCACGACGGCGGCGACGACCGCCCGGCTCACCGGTTCGGGCAGCCGCTGGACGATCTCCTTGTCGAGCTTCACGAAGTCCGGCTGCAATCTCACGAGCATGTTCAATGAGGAGTAGCCGGCCCCCAGGTCGTCCAGAGCCACCTTGCAACCCCGCTCGCGGTAGTAGGCGAACACGTCCGACAGGTGGTCGATGTCGGTGACCCGCTCGGCCTCGGTCACCTCGAACACCAGCTGGTCCAGACGCAGCCCGGCCAGCTCTGCGGCCCGCTCGGTGGTGCGCAGGCAGACCTGCGGCCGGTAGATGGTCGTCGGCAGGAAGTTGACGAACAGCAGGGCCTCGCCGAGCCAGCCGGCCGCGTCCCGCAGCGCGGTCGTGCGGCCCACCCGGTCCAGGACGTGCAACCAGCCGGCCTGCCCCGCCGCGTGGAACATCGCCACCGGCATGACGGGCCCCTTCGGCCCGGTCCCGCGCAGCAACGCCTCGTAGCCGATGACCGGCCGGTCGGCGTCCGGACCCAGCGTGACGATCGGCTGGTAGACCGACCGGAAGGCCGAGAGCTCGTCGGCGAACATCGGCAGCAGGTCGGCGTGCTCGACGCGGGCCTGCACCTCCGCGAGGGTCGGTGCCGCGAAGGCGGTCGATAGCAGCGCGTCCCCCTCCTCGTCCTCCAGCACCACCGCCCGGACCTCGGCGGCCTCCACCGACGACAGCTGCCGACGCGCCGCCGTCAGCAGCGCAGAAGGGTGGGAAGTGTGCACCTCGAGCAGCCCGGGTGCCAGCTCGACGACGGCCTCGCCCACCTCCCGGACCGCGGATCGCAGGGCGACGAGGTTGTGGCTGACCCGGGTGGACAGCAGGACCCGGCTGCCGGTCCCCGAGACGTGCGGGTGCTGGCAGGAACAGCCCACACAGCTCGTCACGTCATCTCCTCGGGGCAACCGGCGTCGTCTGCTCACGGTCACGTCGGACGGCTCCGGCGCCAGCTTGAGCGGTCCACGGAAGCGGCGCAAGCCGGACACCGGGCTGCACCACGGTCAGCCGACGGGGGGAACGGGCACCGCGGGCCTCGCGGGCTGTGCCGCGTAGGCCGTCCGGCCGACCACGGCGGCGACCCCGAAGACCGCGACGAGGAGCATCCCGGCGCCGAACAGCGGCGCCCACCGCCGGGCGTCCCCGAGCGGCGCGAGCACCGCGGTGGCGGTCCCGCTGCCCACGAACAGCACCCCGGCGAACAGCGACACCATGCTCGCGCGGGCCTGCGGCACCACCTGGGTGGCCCAGGTCTGCATCGTGGAGTGCATCGCCGCCCAGGCCGCCCCGACGAGCAGCGCCGCACCGCCGACGACCCACCCGGCCCGGCTGGTGGCGACCGCGCCGTACGCCATCGCGAGCCCGGCCGCGCCCACGCCGAGGAAGACCTCCGGGCGGGTGCTGCCGGCCAGCCGCTTGACCACCCGGGAGGCGAGCAAGAGGCCGACCCCGTAGAGCGCGACGACCGCGCCGGCCGTCGTCGCCGACCAGCCGGTGCTCTGCAGCGCCGGCGCGAAGTAGGTGAGCAGGCCGAGCAGCGCCGCGCCCTCGATGAGCGCGAGGGCGAGGACCCGGCGGCCCCAGCGCGCGCGCAGCACCGTCAGCACCCCGCCCTGGACGAGCCCGGCGACCGGCGGCTCGGGCAGCCGCCGCAGCACCACGACCAGCCCGGCCGCGACGAGCCCCGGCAGCAGGAAGGCCACCCGCCAGGACAGCGCCGAGGCGAGCACACCGCCGAGCCCCATCGCCGCGGTGATGCCGACGGCGGTTGCGGCGTTGAGGTCGGTGAGCGTGCGCTGCCGGCGGGCCAGCGGTACCGCGTCGCCGACGTAGACCAGGCCGGACGGCACGACGGCCGCCATGCACGCGCCGGTGCAGGCCCGCGCGACGACGAGCAGGTCCAGCCCGGGGGCCAGCGCCGACACGACCGCGCCGAGGCCGGCCAGGGACAGCGCCAGACGCATCGTGCGCACCCGCCCGAGCCGGTCGCTGAGCAGGCCCCACAGCGGCTGGCTCAGCCCGTAACACAGGAAGTAGGCGCTGGCGGCGGCGGTGGCCGCGCCCAGCGGCTCGTCGAGGTCGGCGGCCAGGCTGACGAGCAGCGCGCCCACCGCGAACCGGTCGAACGCGCTCGTCGCGGACGCCGCCTGCAGCAGCCGGACGGCGGCGCGCTCCTGCCCGGCGGACAGCTCGGCCTCGGCCGCGGGCGGGTGCACCGCACCATCCTGCCCCCCGTCTACATCAGGCCGGCGATACCCTTGCCGGATGCCACCGCCCTGCGCCGGCGACGACGACGTGGCCGCCCTGGAGCGCGAGCTCTCGGTGCTGCTGCGCCGGGCGCGGTCGTTCTCCGGCGAGCTGGCCCGCACCGTGCACCCCGAGCTGGAGGCCGCGGCGTACGGCCTGCTCATGCACGTCGTCGACGGCGGCGCCAGGGCGACCGACCTCGCGGAGTACTTCGGCATCGACAAGAGCACCGTCAGCCGGCAGGTGCGCCTGCTCGAGCAGCTCGGGCTGCTGTGCCGCGAGCCCGACCCGGGCGACGCGCGGGTACTGCGCCTGGTCGCCACGCAGGAGGGGGTGCGCCGGCTCAGCGCCGCGCGCGACGCCCGGCGTCGGCGCGTCGAGGAGCGGCTGACCGGCTGGGACACGGACGACGTCGGCCGGCTCGCCGGGCTGCTCGCCCGCTACAACGCCGCCGCCGGCTAGCGACCGCTGGTCGCGCCAAGGGCGCAGCAGCGCCGCGCCCCCTCCGCGTGGGGCGGAGGGGGCGCGGCCGGGCTGTGCTGAAGCGTCAGGAGCCGGCGATGCCCGCCACGTCTTCACCCTCGACGGCCTCGGACACCGTCTTCGCGCCGCCCGGGACGTCGGCCGGCTGCAGGATGAAGCTCTTGGTGGCCGGGCTCTTGCCCGGTTCCACCGAGAAGTCCAGCGGGACGACCAGGTCCCCGGTGTCCACGTTGGTCAGCGACTGCTTGGCGGCGAGCATGCCGTCGCGGGTGAGGTCACCGCTGGCACAGGCCTTCTCCAGGATCTGCTTCATGACCTCACCGGAGCCGGTGCCGAAGACGACGCCCAGGCTCGGCTCGGTCTTGGGGTACTTCGCGGAGAACTCCTTGAACAGGTCCGGGTGCTTGTCGAAGGTGTTGAACGGGGAGGCGACCAGCAGGTTCGCCTTGAGGGCACCCGCCGCCGGGCCCTTGAGCAGGCCGGGCGCGAACACCGGGTTGCTGCCGATGATGGGGACGTTGAGACCCTGTGCGGCGGCGACACCGGCCGCCGAGGCGGTTTGTGCGGGCGCGACCGTCAGGGCGATGGCGTTGACCCCCGCCGCCTTGAACTGGGTGATCTGGGCGCTCATGTCGGGGTCCGTCGACTTGATCTTGGACTCGAGGATCGTCACCCCGTGCTTGCCGGCGAAGTACTTCGACCCGGCCAGGCCGTTCGCGCCGTACTCGCCCTCGAAGTAGATGTGGCCGATCTTGTCGCCTTCCTTGATCTTGCCCTCTTTGAGGGCGTAGTCCAGGCCGTTGACCATCTCCACGTCGTACGTCGCCCCGACCATCGCGTTGCCGGGCGGAATGGTGAGGTTGCGGGCCCAGGCGGACGGAATGTTGACGATCTTGTCCGCCTTGAAGTCCTCCTCCAGCGCGGTGTTGATCGGCGAACCGATCGTCTGCTGCATGGCCAGGACGTCATTCTTGATCGAGCTGTACAGCTGCTTGCCCTGCTGCGGCTGGTAGTTGGTGTCCTTGACCTCCAGCTTGACCTTGTACTTCTTGCAGACGCCGCCCGCCGCGTTCTGCTTCTCCCAGAACAGCGTCTGGGCGTTGGTGATGTCGGCGCCCAGGGCCGCGAAGGCTGCCGTCAGGTCGGTGAGGACCCCCAGGGTGATGGTGTCCCCCTTGATCCCCTCGCCGGTCTTGACGGTGCCGGCGGCCCCGCCTCCACCGGTGGCGGTGTCCGGGGCCTTGGTGCTGCAGCCGGTGGCTGCGGCAAGGAGGGCGGCGGCGAGCAGGACGCCCGTGCGCTTGCCGTGCTTCATGCGGTGCTCCCTTGTGCTGGGGTGGGTGACGGAGTGGTGCCGGAGGAGGCGCCGGGCCGTTTCGGTGCGCGGCGCCCGGGGGTGAGCCGGCGGGCGAGGCCGACCAGGCCGGCCGGTTCGAAGAGCACGACGAGGATGATCGCCAGGCCGTAGAGCAGCCGCGCCGCCTGGCCGGCGTTGACGCCGCCCTGGCCGGCCTCGGAGACGAAGGGCAGCGACCCGGCGTACTCCTGGAAGACCAGCGGCAGTGCGGTGACGAACACGGCGCCGAGCACCGCGCCGGTCACCGAGCCGAGGCCGCCGAGGACGATCATCGCGAGGAAGAGCACCGACAGGTCGAGGGCGAACGACTCGGGCGCGACGCTGCCGATGCTCAGCGCGTAGAGCACGCCGGCCAGCCCGGCGTACATGGACGACACGAGGAAGATCTTCGCCTTGTACGCCTGCACGTTGACGCCCATGACGGCTGCCGCCACCTCGCTGTCCCGCAGCGTCTGCAGCGCCCGGCCGGTGCGGCTGCGGAGCAGGTTGCGGGCGAACAGGTAGGCCCCGATGGCCAGGAACAGGCCGAGGTACCACAGCCGCTCGGCCTCGCCGAAGGGCACGTTGGCCACGGCCAGGTAGGGGTGGTCGTCGGAGAACGAGAAGCCGAACAGCGAGAACTTGGGCGTGGTCCGGCCGTTGAACCCGCCGGTGACCGGCGTCGCGGTGTTGAGGATGTGCTGCCCTACGAACACCAGCCCGAGCGAGGCGACACCGAGGTAGATCCCGCGCAGCCGGGCCGCGATCGGTGAGAACAGCAGGCCGGCGAGCCCGGCCATGAGCACTCCCAGCACCATGCCCAGCAGCGGCGGCAGGCCCAACCCGCTGATCTTCGTGGCGGTGCCGCCCGACTCGCCCGACAGGTAGCAGTAGGTGATCGCCCCGACGGCGAGGAAGAACGCGTGCGCGAGCGACAGCTGTCCGGTCGTGCCGGTGAGCAGGTTGAGGCCGATGGCACCGACTGTCGCGGCGAACACCGCGAAGCCGGTGCGCAGCCAGAACTCCTGGACGTAGAGCGGCAGGACGAGCAGCAGCGCGAGAAACGCGAGCAGCAGGACGGTCTTGACGAGGTTGCGGGCCGGCTTGGGCCGAGCCGCGGCGGCCGTCCCCACCCGGGCGCTGCCGGCCGAAGACGCGTCCTGCGTGGTGGCGATGGCATCAGACACGGGTGAGCTCCTTCGTCCCGTAGAGGCCGGACGGCCGGACGAGCAGTACGAGGATCATCACGACGTAGGGCACGACGTCCCCGAAGCCGCGGCCCAGGAACAGCAGCTGCTCCTGGTAGCCCGCGGCGAAGGACTCGGCCAGCCCGATGATCAGCCCGCCGACCAGGGCGCCTCCGGTGGAGTCGAGACCGCCCAGGATCGCCGCCGGGAAGGCGCGCAGCGCCACGGTGTGGACGTTGGTGCTGACCCCCGGCGTCGGGGAGCCGGCGAGGAAGAGTCCGGCGACCGCGGCCAACGCGGCCGCGACGACCCAGGCCAGCGCGGAGACCCGGCCGAGCTTGATGCCCATGAGCGCTGCCGTCTCGCCGTCCTCGGCCGCGGCGCGCATCGCGATGCCCCACTCGGAGAACTTGAACACCGCGAAGAAGGCGGCGATGAGCACGGCGGCGACGAGCATGGCGATCAGCCTGTTGGCGGTGATGCCGATCTCCCCCAGGCGCACCACGCTGCCGCCCCACGGCTGCTGGATGTTGGGGATGTCTGAGCCGATCCGGCGGGTGAACTCGGTGAAGACCAGGATGTCGACGCCGATGGTGAGGATGGCCAAACTGATCACCGCCGCGCCGCGCAGCCGGTTGATGAGCACCCGCTCGACGACCAGCCCCACGAGGGCGGTCGCCGCGATGCCGATCGCCGCCGCCACCCAGAAGTTCATCGACGCGTTGAGCCTGGCGATCGTGTAGGCGCCGAACAGCAGCAGCGAGCCGTGCATGAAGCTCACCACCTCGGTCGCCTTGAAGATCACGGCGAAGCCCAGCGCGATGAGCGCGTAGATCGCGCCGAGCGAGAGCCCGTTGATGAGCAGCGACAGGAACTGCGTCACGCGGAAACCTCCTGACCGGTCGGTCCGGACTCGTCCCCGGAGCCCAGGTAGGCGCGGATGACCTCGGGGTCGGCCTGCACCTCGGCGGGTGTGCCGTCGGCGATGAGCCGACCGAAGTCGAGGACGGTGACCCGGTCGGCGATGCCCATGACCATGCCCATGTCGTGCTCGACGAGCACGATGCTGATCCCGAGCGCCTGACGGATCTCCAGGATCGCCGCGGCCATCCGGGTGGTCTCCTCGGAGTTCATGCCGGCGACCGGCTCGTCCAGCAGCAGCAGGTCGGGCTCGGTGCACAGCGCCCGGGCGACCTCGACGCGCTTCTGGTCGCCGTAGGACAGCACGCCCACCGGGACGTCGACCTTGTCGCCGAGTTCCATGAACTCCGCGATCTCGCGGGCCCGCTCGCCGTGCCGCTTGCCCTCGCGGGTCGCGCTCGGCAGGCGCAGCCCCGCCGCCAGGACGCCGGCCTTGGTGAGGTGGTGCCGGCCGAGCATGAGGTTCTCGATCACGGTCTGGCCGCCAGACAGCGCGATGTTCTGGAATGCCCGAGCCACCCCGAGATTGGCGATCTGGTACGGCCGCAGCTTGGTGAGCACGGCGTCCCCGAAGCGCACCTCGCCCTCGCTCGCCTGGTAGACCCCCGACATGACATTGAACATCGTCGATTTGCCGGCGCCGTTGGGACCGATGATCGCGTGCACCGTGCCGGGCTGGACGGTGAACGAGACGTCGGCCAGCGCCGCGAGCGCCCCGAACCGCACGGTGACGTCGCGGACCTCCAGAGTGGGGATGCCGCGCTCGGCGGCGGTCGGGGCGCTCACGCGGTCCACCGGGACAGGGTCTTGCCGGCGTGGGCGGCGACCTCGTGCACCACGTCCTCCTCGTCGGCGCCGTGGCCGAGGTAGAGCCGTTGCACTTCCTCGGTGGCGGCCAGCTCGGCGGCGGGGCCGGACAGCGCCACCTCCCCGACGTCGAGCACGTAGGCGAGGTCGGCCACGCCGAGCGCCATCGTCGCGTTCTGCTCCACGAGCAGCACCGACGTGCCCTGCCGGTTGATCTCCCTCACGATCTCGCCGATCTGGCCGATGATCCGCGGCGCGAGGCCCAGCGACGGCTCGTCGAGCAGCAGCAGCTCGGGACCGGCCATGAGCGCGCGCCCGATGGCGAGCATCTGCTGCTCGCCGCCGGACAGCAGGCCGGCCCGGCCGGTGCGCCGGTCGGCGAGCACCGGGAACAGGTCGTAGATGCGCTTCTGGGCCGCGGCCCGGCTGCCGCGGTCGCGTGCCCCCATGCCGCCCGCGCGCAGGTTCTCCTCCACCGTCAGCCGGCTGAAGATCCGCCGGCCCTCCGGCACCTGCAGCAGCCCCAGCGCGACGCACGCGGACGGGTCCTTGCCGATAAGGCTGGTGCCCCCGAAGGAGACGCTGCCGGAGTCGACCTTGCCCTTGTGCAGCTTGAGGGTGCTGGAGATGGTGCGCAGCAGGGTCGTCTTGCCGGCACCGTTGCTGCCCAGGACGGCGACCACCTTGCCGTCCGGCACCTGCAGGCTCACGCCGCGCAGGGCGCGCACGGCGCCGCCGTAGGTGACGTGCAGGCCGTCGACTTCGAGCACTGGCTTCCCCTTTCAGTCGCGGCACTCAACCACGTGCTGTGCCGCGGGTCACAAGGACCCGCACAACAGTCGCGTCTCTTTTCCTCGCACCCCGGTCTTGGGGGACCATCGGTGATGAAGCGCCCACAGCAGGCAGCGGCGGTACGGTCCCGGACGACAGAAGGAGATCCCGATGGAGCCGATCAGCCGGTTCGAGGTGGCGGACGTGCACGGGCTCCCGGAGGACCTGCGCGAGCGCATCCTCGTCATCCAGGACAAGACCGGGTTCGTCCCCAACGTGTTCCTCGGCCTGGCGCACCGACCCGACGAGCTCCGGGCCTTCCTGGCCTACCACGACGCGGTGATGGAGCGCGAGAGCGGCCTGTCCAAGGCCGAGCGCGAGATGATCGTGGTGGCGACGAGCGCCGCCCGCTCCTGCACCTACTGCGTCGTCGCGCACGGCGCGATCCTGCGGGTCCGCGCCAAGGACCCGCTGATCTCCGACTACCTGGCCAGCAACGTCCGGCAGGCCCCGGTGACGGCGCGGCAGGCGGCGCTGCTGGCGTACGCCGTGAAGCTGTCGACGACGCCGGAGCTCGTCGAGGACGCCGACCTCGACGCGCTGCGGGCGCACGGCCTCACCGACGACGACATCTGGGACGTCAGCGCGGTCACCGCGTTCTTCGCGATGTCCAACCGGATGGCGCACGCGATGGCCCTGGTGCCCAACGAGGAGTTCCACCTCATGGGGCGCCTCCCCCGCGACTGAGGCGTGCAGCCGGGCTAGACGCCCACCGCGGAGAAGCCGCCGTCGACGTAGACGATCGAACCGGTCGTCGCGGGGAACCAGTCCGACAGCAGCGCGACGCAGGAGCGGGCGACCGGCTCCGGGTCGCGGATGTCCCACCCGAGCGGGGCCTTCTGCGCCCACGCCTCCTCGAACGCCGCGAAGCCGGGGATGCTCTTGGCCGCCATCGTGCGCAGCGGACCGGCGGCGACGAGGTTGGCCCGGACGCCGTGCGGGCCGAGGTCGCGGGCGAGGTAGCGGTTGGCCGACTCCAGCCCGGCCTTCGCCACGCCCATCCAGTCGTACTCCGGCCAGGCGACGCGGGCGTCGAAGTCCAGCCCGACGTACGACGAGCCCGGCGGCATCATCGGCAGGCAGGCCCGGGCGAGCGCGGCGTAGGACCAGGTCGACACGTGCATCGCGACCGAGACGTCCTCCCACCGGGTGTCGAGCAGCCCCCCGCCGAGCGCGGCCGCCGGCGCGAAGCCGATCGCGTGCAGCACCCCGTCGAGGCCGTCGAGGTGGGCACCCACCCGCTCGGGGAGCGCCGCCAGGTCGTCCTCGCTGGTGACGTCCAGCTCGACGACGGGCGGTTCGCCGGGCAGCCGCTTGGCGATCCGCCTGGTGAGCGAGGCACTGCGGCCGAAGCCGCTGAGCACGACCGACGCGCCCTGCTCGGCGGCGGTGCGGGCGACGGAGAAGGCGATGGACTGCTCGGTGAGCACGCCGGTGACGAGTAGCCGCTTGCCGTCCAGCAGGCCGGTCATGCCCGGCCCCCGGTCAGGTGCAGCGCGAGGGCGTCCTGCACGCGCCGGGTCTGCGTCCAGAACACGCCGCCCTCGGGCAGCGCGAGCAGCCGCCCGTGCGGCAGGGCCGCGGCCAGCTCAGCGGCGACGTCCAGCCGGTGCAGGGGGTCGGCGGCCTGGCCGACGACCAGGGCGGGCACGTCGACGGTGTCGAGCACCGCCCGGTCCCGCAACGGGCGGTCGTCGCGGGCCGGCCGGGGAGCGGGGCGGCTGCTGAGCTGGCCGGCGCGTCGGCGGACCAGGGTGCGCACGCCCCGCCGGGAGCGGGCGGCGGGCGGAATCTCGGACATCAGGATCTCCGTGACGGCGTCGACGTCGCCCGCGTCGACGGCCGACCCGAGCGCCTCCAGGCGCAGGGTCGCCCCGTCGACGCGGGTGGCGTCGATCGCGGCGGGCAGGACGAAGGCGACCCGGGCGAAGCGAGCCGGGTCGGCGGCGAGCACGCGCAGGAGCGTGCCCGCGCCGAGCGAGAGGCCGACGGCGCACTGCGCCCCGGTCGCGTCGGCGACCGCGCGCAGGTCGTCGGCGAGCAGGTCGTAATCCCACCGGCCGGCCGGCAGCGGCCCGCTGTCGCCGTGGCCGCGAAAGCTCAGCAGCACCCGGGTGCCGGGCACCCGGGTGGCGAGCGGTCGGGCCTCGGCCGACGAGCCGCCCAGGCCGTGCGCGAAGACCGTGACGGGCGCGCCGCTCCCGAGCGTGGCGAAGGCAACCCCGCCGACCCGCCCCGCCGACGGCAGCAGCGCCGTCGCCGAGCTCACAGCGGACCGTTGGCGTGCCGGTCGCCGCGGCGTGCGGGCAGCCCGGCGAGCAGCACCCGGCGGGTGTGGTAGGGCTCGATGACGGCGTTGACGACGCCGCTGTCGAGCAGGGTCATCGGGTGAGCACGAGGCTGACGTCGTGGCCGCCGAACCCGAACGACGTGGACAGCGCCGAGGTGTGCGCGTGCTGGCGCGGCACGACCCGTACGGCGTCGACGTCGGCCTCGTCGTCGAGGTCGTCGAGGTTGCGGATCGGCGGGAGGACGCCGTCCCGCAGCGCGACGATCGCGGCGATCGCCTCGACGGCGCCGGCCGCGCCGAGCAGGTGCCCGGTGCACGACTTGGTGGCCGTGACCGGCGGGCGGTGGCTGCCCAGCGCCTGTGCGAAGGCGCGCGCCTCGGCAATGTCGCCCAGCGGGGTCGACGTGGCGTGGGCGTTGATGTGGCCCAGCTCGCCCGGGTCGATGCCCGCGTCGCGCAGGGCGAGGGTGATGCTCCGGGCCGCGCCGGTGCCCGCGGGGTCCGGGGCGGTCACGTGGTGGGCGTCGGAGGCGAGCCCCGCACCGGCCACCCGGGCGTGCACCCGGGCGCCGCGCGCGCGGGCGTGCTCCTCGGTCTCCAGGACGAGGATGCCGGCGCCCTCGCCGAGCACGAAGCCGTCGCGGCCCTTGTCGTAGGGCCGGCTCGCCGCCTCCGGTGCGTCGTGCCGGGTCGACAGGGCGCGCATCTGCGCGAAACCGGCCATCGGCAGCGGGTGCACGCAGGCCTCGGAGCCGCCGCAGACGACGACGTCGGCGCGGCCGCTGCGCAGCAGGTCGAGCGCGAGCGCGATCGCCTCGGCGCCGGAGGCGCAGGCGCTGACCGGCGTGTGCACGCCGGCGCGGGCGCCGACCTCCAACCCGACGGTGGCAGCTGGGCCGTTCGGCATGAGCATCGGCACCAGGTGCGGGGACACCCGGCGGGGGCCGTGCTCGCGGAGCACGTCGTGCTGGCCGAGGATGGTCAGCGCGCCGCCGATGCCGGAGCCGACGACGACCGCGAGCCGTTCCGGCGCGACCTCGGGCGCACCCGCGTCGGCCCAGGCCTCCCTGGCCGCGATCAGCGCCAGCTGCTGCACCCGGTCCAGGGTGCGGGCCTCGATCCGCCCCAGCCGGCCGGTGACGTCGACCGTCGCGGCCAGCCGGGCGGGCAGCTCGGCGAACTCCGGCTCGTCGAGCAGCCGTACGCCGGAGCGGGCCGCCAGCAGGCCCGCGGTGAGCGCGGCGACGTCGGGACCGAGCGGCGTGAGCGCGCCCAGACCGGTGACGGCGACCGGGGCGGCGACCGTCATGCAGCGGCCCCCCCGATGTAGGCGATCGCGTCGCCGACGGTGGTGAGGGACTCCAGGGCCTCGTCCGGGATGCGCACCCCGAAGCGCTCCTCGCAGGCGACGACGACCTCGACCATGGTCAGCGAGTCGATGTCGAGGTCCTTGTCGAAGGCGGCCTCGGGGACGACCTGGTCGGCGGGGGTGCCGGCGACCTCGTCCAGGACCTCGGCGAGGCCGGCGAGAAGCTCGGCGGGCGTGGTGGCGGTGGCCATGGGTTCCTCCGTGAGGGTGGGGGTGGTGTGGGGGTGACGCGGTCAGGGGCAGCGCACGACCTGGCCCGCGGCGGTGAGGCCGGCGCCGAAGCCGAGCAGCAGCACCGGGTCGCCCCGGCGGATGTCGCCCTGCTCGGCGAGCCGGGCCAGGGCGAGCGGGACGGAGGCCGCGCTGGTGTTGCCGCTGTCGACCACGTCGCGGGCGACCACGACGGAATCCGGCAGGCCCAGGCTCTTCACGACCGACTCGGTGATGCGCAGGTTGGCCTGGTGGGGCACGAACGCCGCCAGGTCCGCCGGCTCCAGGCCGGCCTTGGCACAGGCGCGCCGGGCCAGGTCGGGCAGCGAGGTGGTGGCCCAGCGGTAGATCGCCCGGCCCTCCATCTTGAGCAGGAGCGGGGTGCCGTCGATGACGAGCCGCTCGTGCTGCTCACCGTCGTGCGACCAGACGACCGGCCCGACCCCGTCCTGGTCGGCGACGCCGACGACCGCCGCGCCGGCCCCGTCGCCGAACAGGAACGCTGTGCCGCGGTCGTCCGGGTCGATCATCGGCAGCAGCTTCTCGGACCCCACGACGAGCACGGTGTCGGCGCTGCCCGCGCGGATGCTGTCGGCGGCCAGCGCCAGGGCGTAGGTGAAGCCGGCGCAGCCGGCGCCGATGTCGGAGGCACCCGCGGTGCGGGCGCCGAGCCGGTGCGCCACCTCGGGCGATCCGCCCGGCAGCGGCCCCGGCATCGAGCAGGTGGCGAGCAGCACCAGGTCGACGTCGGCCGGGTCGGTGCCGGCCGCGGCGAGCGCCTTGGCGCCGGCGTGAGTGGCCATCTCCACGACCGACTCGTCGTCGCCGGCCACCCCCCGGGTGGCGATCCCACTGCGCTCGCGGATCCAGACGTCGGAGGAGCCGATCCGCTCGGCGATGGCCAGGTTGTCGTCGCGGCGGGCGGGACGGTGCGCGCCCAGCCCCAGCAGGGCGGCGCTGCGCAGGGCGGTCATGCCGGCACCGCCGTCCGGGCGACCGTGCTGTCGGCCGGCCTGCTGTCGGCCGGCGTGCTGTCGGCCGGCGTGCCGTGGGCCGGCTCCGTACGCAGCGCTCGGGCCGCCGCGAGGTCGCCGGGCTCCTTGAGCGCGACGACGCGGGCTGCGGGCAGGGCCCGCTTGGCCAGCGCGGCGAGGGTGCCGCCGGGGGCGAGCTCGACGGCGGCGGTGACGCCGAGGTCGGCGAGCGCGGTCAGGCACAGGTCGAAGCGGACCGGCCCGGTGAGCTGCCCGACCAGCCGGGTCACCAGCTCGGCGCCGTCGGCCACGACCGCGCCGTCGGCGTTGGCGACGACCGCGCAGCGCGGGGGCGCCGGTCGCAGGTCGCGGACGGCCTGCTCCAGGGCCTCACGGGCGGCGCCCATGGCCGGGGTGTGGAAGGCGCCGGCGACCTCCAGCGGGCGCACCCGCGCCCGCGGCGGCGGGTCGGCGGCGAAGGCGTCGAGGGCGTCCCGGTCCCCGCCGACCACGACCTGGCCGGCGACGTTGACCGTGGCGACCTGCAGGCCAGCGGCGGCGATGGCCTCCTGCACCTGCTCGGGGTCGCCTCCGAGCACGGCGGACATGCCGGTGGGGCGCGCGGCGGCGGCCTGCGCCATCGCGGCGCCGCGGGTGGTAGCCAGGGCGACGGCGTCGTCGGCGGTCAGCACGCCCGCGATCGCGAGGACGGACAGCTCGCCGACGCTGTGCCCGCAGACCGCGCCCGGCGTGGTCCCGCCGGTCAGGGCGTCGGCGGTGAGCAGCGCGGCCGCGGTGAGCAGCGGCTGGGCGACGGCGGTGTCGCGCACCTCGTCGGCGCTGCCGGTCGTGCCGAGCCGGAGCAGGTCGAGGCCGGTGCGCCGCGACCACGCGGCCAGCCGTGGGCGGGCGTCGGGCAGGTCGAGCCAGGGCAGCAGCATGCCGGGCTGCTGGGAGCCCTGGCCGGGCGAGAGGAGGACAAGCACGTCTCTAGCCTCACCGCCGGCGCGCCCGGCCATGCCATCGGACGCCGACCGAGTACCCGCCGGTTTGTTGTGCGCTTCCTACAACACTTCTCGGGAAGAGGTCCGCTAGCGACGCTGGGAAAGACCCGGTGCCGCGGCCGGCGAGGCCGCGACCTACAGCGGCCGGGCGCGGCCGAGCACCAGCGCGACCCGCACCACCTGGGCGTCGCGGGGGCGGGTCACGTCGTAGCCGATGGTGTCGACCACCTTGCGCAACCGGTAGCGGACGGTGTTGGGGTGCAGGAACAGCGCCCGTCCGGCGCCCTCGACCGAACCGCCGCCGTCGAGGAACGCCGCGGCGGTGCGCAGCAGGTCACCACCCGCCTCGGCGAGCGGGGTGTGCACCTCGTCGAGCAGCCGCGTGCGGGCCGTGTCGTCGCCCAGCACCGCGCGCTCGGCGAGCAGGGCGCTGGAGGCGACCGGCCGGGGGGCGTCGGGCCAGGCGCCGACGGCGGCGAGGCCGGCGAGCGCCTCGGCGACGCAGGAGGCCGCGGAGGCCAGGTCCGGCACCGTGGGGCCGACGACGACCGGGCCGGCCTGCAGCAGGCCGGTGATCTCGCGCAGGGCGTCCTCGGCGGCGCCGTGACCGCCGACGAGGACGAGCAGGCCACCGCCCGCCTCGCCGGTGAGCACCGACCAGCCGCGGTGCCGGGCCCCGGCGCGCAGCGAGTCCAGGCCGGTGTCGCTGGCGCGGGTCGGGGCCGCCGCCGCCACCGCCGTGCACCACGACCCGTGTACCCAGCCGAGCGAGGTCGCCCGGGACAGCGTGAGCTCGTTGACCTGTCCTCGGACGAGCGCCTCGACGACCCCGGCCTCGACGCGCGCGTCCCACGCCCCGCGCGCCTCGGCGGCCGCGGCGTAGACCTCGGCGGCGGCGAAGGCGATCTCACGCGAGTAGCGCAGCACCTGCTCGGCGAGCGCCGACTGCTCGCCCTCGTCGGCCAAGGACGGCACCTGCTCCTCGATGACGCCGACGACCACCCGGATGAGCTGGACGGTCTCCTTGAGCGACACCGACCGGGTCAGCTCGCGCGGCGCGACGGCGAACACCTCGGGCGCGGGCACGGGGGAAGCCAGCGGGTCGTGCAGCCACGCGGTGAAGGCCCTGAGGCCGGCCTGGACAACCAGCCCGACGTCGGCGCGCTGCTGGGGCGGCATCGCCTCGAACCAGGGCAGCTCGGCGATGCGCTGCACGGCCTGCCTGCTCAGCCGCGCCGTCGCCCGGTCCACCCGCTTCCAGGTGGGTACCGGCCGCCCCGTCACGAGGTGTCGCCCTGGCCCGGTCACGAGCCGACGCTAGCCCCGCCCCGCCCCGGCGACCGGCCCACGGGTGGCGCGGTGGCGGGGGACACTGGCCGGGTGCCCGGTCCCCTGCGCGTGACGGCGGCCTGGAGCGTCCCGGACGTCGAGCTGTCGTGGCGGTTCTCGCGCTCCTCGGGCCCTGGCGGCCAGAGCGTCAACACCACCGACAGCCGGGCCGAGCTGTCGTACGACGTGGCGCGCTCGCCGTCGCTGCCGGAGCACCTGCGGGCCAGGGCGCTCGCCCGGCTCGCCCACCGGCTCTCCGGCGGCGTGCTGACGGTGGCGGCCGGCGAGCACCGAAGCCAGCTGCAGAACCGCGACGCGGCGCAGCGCCGGATGGCGCAGCTGCTGCGGGAGGCCGTCGCGCCACCAGCCAAGGTGCGCCGCCCGACCCGGCCGACCCGCGGCTCGCAGGAGCGCCGGCTCGCGGGAAAGAAGCGCCGGTCGGACGTCAAGCGCGGCCGCGGTGACGCCAGCGACGACTGAGCCGCTGCCGCCCCCGGCGGGGCGCCGCGGCAGGGTGCCCGCTTGCCGGCCCGGCCGACGGCCGCCCTACGGGACGTCGTCGTCGCGGCGGCGGGGCTCCGGCGGCGGGAACTCTCTCGGCAGGTTCTTCACGCGCTTGTCCATGTTGCGGATGAGCAGCACGGTGGCGAGCCCGAGCAGCACGATCACGAGCAGGCCGAGCGGGCCCGCCGCGCGCGACAGGTCCGCGGCCAGCACGACGGCCGGGCCGGTCACGCGCCCACCCTCTCGCGCACGCCGGCGAACAGGTCGCTCTCGGGCAGCTCGCTGTCCACGAGCGAGCGGGCCAGCTGGAAGTCCTCGGTCGGCCAGGCAGCCTGCTGCAGCTCCAGCGGGCAGGCGAACCACCGGCCGGTCGGGTCGACCTGCGTGGCGTGCGCGAGCAGCGCCTGGTCACGGAGGCCGAAGAACTCCGCGCACGGCACCGACGTCGTCAGCCGGCCGGCGTCCTCGGGCTTGTCGACCCACTTCTCGAGCCACTCGCCGTAGGGCGACTCCAGGCCCCGCTCGAGCATCGCGGTCTGCAGCGCGACGAGACGCCCCTTGTGGAAGGTGTGGTTGTAGTACAGCTTCAGCGGCTGCCAGGGCTCGCCGGCGTCGGGGAACCGGTCGGGGTCGCCCGCCGCCTCGAACGCGGCCATCGACACCTCGTGGCAGCGGATGTGGTCCGGGTGGGGGTAGCCGCCGTTCTCGTCGTAGGTCGTCATGACGTGCGGACGCTCGCGGCGGACGTGCGCGACGAGCGCGCGGGTCTGCTCCTCGAGGTCGCCGAGCGCGAAGCAGCCCTCGGGCAGCGGTGGCAGCGGGTCGCCCTCGGGCAGGCCTGAGTCGACGAAGCCGAGGAACACCTGCCGTACGCCCAGGACCTCGCGGGCCCGCTCCATCTCCGCGGCCCGGATCGCGGTGATGTTGTCGGCCACCTCGGGCCGGTCCATGGCCGGGTTGAGCACCGACCCGCGGGAGCCGTCGGTCAGGGTGACGACGAGGACGTCGACCCCCTCGCGGGCGTACCGCGCCATCGTGGCCGCGCCCTTGCTCGACTCGTCGTCGGGGTGGGCGTGCACGCACATCAGCCGCATGGCGTCCTGGTCCACCGGTAGGCCTCCTCGCCGGGTCCGGGGGACGATGGTCCCGCATCCCGCAACACCGTCCGCACCTCAGGGAGTCCCGTGCGCCGCGCCCCGGTCGTCGTCGGCGCGATCGCGGCGCTCGTGGGGCTCGCCGTGGCGGTGCTGCTCTACCGCGGCTACGGCGCGACGGAGGTGGGGTTCGGGCCCCGTGGGTTCGCGGTCACGTCCGACAGCTCGGTACGGGTGGAGTTCGAGGTCGTCAAGGAGCCGGCCCGGACGGCGCTGTGCACGGTGCGGGCCCGCGACCGTACCGGCGCGGAGGTGGGCACCGCGCTCGTCCGCGTCGGTCCGGCGGCCGGGCGGGGCCAGGTCGTCAGGTACGACCTGGCCACGACGGGGCGCGCCAACACCGGTGAGATCACCGGCTGCCTGCTCGAGCCGGCCTCGCCGGGCGGTTCGGGCTGACGCGGTCGCCCGTAGAATCGACGGCCGGGGCAGACCGCCCCGCCGACGGTGAGGAGAGCACGGTGACCGAGACCGGCGCGCAGACCACCTGGCTCACGCGGGAGGCCCACAGCCGCCTGGGGACCTCGCTGGAGACCATGAAGGGCGCTACCCGCGCCGACATCGTGGCGAAGATCGAGGCGGCGCGTGACGAGGGCGACCTGAAGGAGAACGGCGGCTACCACGCGGCCAAGGAGGAGCAGGGCAAACTCGAGGCCCGGATCCGACAGCTCACCCAGTTGCTGCGGGACGTCCGGGTCGGCACGACGCCCTCGGCTGACCGGGTCGAGGAGGGCTGCGTGGTGAGCGTCGACTACGGCGACGGGGACGTGGAGCGCTTCCTGTTCGCCAACCGGGAGAACGCCACCGACGAGGGCGGCCGCATCGGCGAGCTCGACGTCTACTCCCCCGAGTCGCCGATCGGGCAGGCGATCCGCGGCCACTCCGCCGGCGACGAGGTCGTCTTCGGCCCCCGCTCGATGAAGGTCACCATCGTGTCCGTCGAGCCCTACGGCGCCTGAGACCGGCCGGCCCACCGGGCTCGGCGGCCTCGGCCGTCAGCCGGGGGGGCCGTCAGCCGGGGGGGCCGTCAGCCGGGGGGGCCGTCAGCCGGGGGTGACGGTGTAGCTGGCGCCGTGGAGCACGTCGACGACGTGCCCGCTGTGCTCGGGCCCGCGCGTCTCCAGCTGCACCGCGACCTCCACCTCGTCGACGTGCAGGCCTCGGCCGGTGCGTCGGTGCTCCACGTCGAGGACGTTGGCGGCGACGCCGGCGAGCACGGCGAGCAGCCGGGCGAGCTCCCCCGGCCGGTCGGGGATGCGGACCCGCAGCGACAGGAACCGCCCGGCCGCGAGCAGGCCGTGCCGGATCACCTTGGACAGCAGCAGCGGGTCGATGTTGCCACCGGAGACGATCGCGACGACGGGCGGCTCGAAGTCGCGCGGCTCGTCGAGCACCGCCGCGACGGCGGCCGCCCCGGCCGGCTCCACGACGAGCTTCGCGCGCTCCAGGCACAGCAGCAGGGCGCGGGAGATGGTGTCGTCGTCGACGGTGACGACCCGGTCCACCAGGTCGCGCACCAGCGGGAAGGTCAGCTCGCCGGGGCAGCCCACCGCGATGCCGTCGGCCATCGTCGTCATCGCGGCGAGCGGTACGGGGTGGCCGGCGGCCAGCGAGCCGGGGAACGCCGCCGCTCCCCGCGCCTGGGCGGCGACCACCTGCACCTCTGGGCGCAGCCCCTTGACGGCCACGGCGAGGCCCGCGACGAGGCCGCCGCCGCCGGTGCAGACCACGACGGTGCGCACGTCCGGGCACTGCTCGAGCAGCTCGACGCCGATCGTGCCCTGTCCGGCGATGATGTCCGGGTGGTCGAAGGGGTGGATGAGCACCGCCCCCGTCTGCGCCCCGAACTCCCTCGCAGCGACGAGCGCCTGGTCCACCGTCACTCCGGACAGCCGCACCTGCGCGCCGTACGCCTTGGTCGCCTCGACCTTGGGCAGCGGCGCGGTTTCGGGCATGAACACGGTGGCCGTCGTACCGAGCAGCTGCGCGGCGAGCGCCACGCCCTGCGCGTGGTTGCCGGCACTCGCCGCGACCACGCCGAGAGCCCGCTCGGCGGAGCTCAGGCGAGCGACCCGCACGTACGCCCCACGCAGCTTGAACGACCCGGTGCGCTGCAGGTTCTCGCACTTGAGCAGCACCGGGCCGCCCACCAGCGTCGACAGCGGGCGCGAGCCCGCCAGCGGGGTGGTCCGGACGACGCCGTCGAGCAGCGCCCGGGCGGCTTGGACGTCGGCGAGCTCGACCGGGGCCACCCGGCCAGCATGTCAGGGTCAGGGCGGGTCGCCGGGCGTCAGCCCGCAGCCGCGTAGGTGCCGCCGGCGTGGACGAGCGCGGCCGCCCCCACCAGGCCGCTGTCCTGGGCGAGGGCGGTGGGCACGACCCGCAGGCCGGACAGGAAGCGCAGCCGGGCGTGCTCGCCCAGCGCCTCGCGCAGCGGGCCCCAGAGCGGCTCGCCGGACTGCGACAGCCCGCCGCCGACCACCACGAGGCCGACGTCGAGCAGGGCGGCGGCGCCCGCGATCCCGACGCCGAGCGCCCGGCCGGCCCGGGCCAGCGCGGCGCGGGCGACCGGCTCGCCGCCGGCGGCGGCAAGCGCCAGCTCCCGGCCGTCCCGGGCCGGGCTGCCGCGCTCCTGGGCCCAGGCGAGGACCGCCGGTCCCCGGGCCACCGCCTCCAGGCAGCCACGGCCCCCGCAGCCGCAGGGCGGGCCGTCCGGCTCGACGACGAGGTGGCCGACGTGCCCGGCGTTGCCGGTGCGGCCGCCGAGCACCCGGCCGCCGGTGACGATCCCGCCCCCCACGCCGGTCGACACCACCATGCCGAGCAGGTCGTCGGTGCCCCGCGCGGCTCCCCGCCAGTGCTCGCCGACCGCCACCGTCACCGCGTCGTTGTGCATCCGCACCGGCAGCCTGGGGTAGGCCACGCGCAGCGCGTCGCCGAGCGGAAAGCCGTCCTGCCAGCCGGCGGTGTTGAGCGGGGCGACGACGCCCTCGGGCCAGCGGGTCGGCCCGCCGCAGCCCACCCCGACCCCGCGCAGGGCCTCGCCGGCCCGTACCCGCTCCAGCAGGGCGTGCAGCGCCGGCCACGGCTGCGGGCCGGTCGGCACCCGCTCCGCCCGCCGCACCGCGCCGTCGGGGTCGACGAGCGCCGCGGCGAGCTTGGTGCCGCCGACATCGACGGCGAGGACAGCCCGGCCGGCGCCTCGGCGGTCCCTGGAGCGCAGCACGCGCCGAGTCTGCCGCCGGCGCGCGCCGCGCGCGCTGCCAGGCCCGGACGTAGCCTGGGCCGGTGACGGCACTCGACCTGACCCCGCCTCCCGCGCCCAGCACGCTGGCCGACCTGCGGGCCGGCGGGCACGTCCACAGGAGCGTGAAGGCCGAGCTGCGCGACAACCTGCTGGCCCGGCTGGCGGCGGGCGAGGCGACCTTCCCCGGCATCCTCGGCTTCGACGACACGGTGCTGCCCGAGGTGGAGCGGGCCCTGCTCGCCGGCCACGACCTCGTCCTGCTCGGCGAGCGCGGCCAGGGCAAGACCCGGCTCGTGCGCACCCTCACCGGCCTGCTCGACGAGTGGACCCCGGTCGTTGCCGGCTGCGAGATCAACGACCACCCGTACGCGCCGGTGTGCGTGCGCTGCGCCCGGCTCGTCGCCGCGGAGGGCGACGCCACACCGGTGGCCTGGAAGCACCGCAGCGAACGCTACGGCGAGAAGCTCGCCACCCCCGACACCTCCGTCGGCGACCTCATCGGCGACGTCGACCCGATCAAGGTGGCCGAGGGCCGCACGCTCGGCGACCCCGAGACCGTCCACTACGGGCTGGTGCCGCGCACCAACCGCGGCATCTTCAGCGTCAACGAGCTGCCCGACCTCGCCGAGCGGATCCAGGTCGCGCTGCTCAACGTCCTGGAGGAGCGCGACATCCAGGTCCGCGGCTACACGCTCCGGCTCCCGCTCGACCTGCTGGTCGTGGCCTCCGCCAACCCGGAGGACTACACCAACCGGGGGCGGATCATCACGCCGTTGAAGGACCGCTTCGGCGCCGAGGTCCGCACCCACTACCCGCTGGCGCTCGAGGACGAGCTGTCCGTCATGCGGCAGGAGGCGGTCGTGCACTGGCCGGGGACCCAGGTGGTCGTCCCCGACCACCTGCTCGAGGTGATCGCCCGCTTCACCAGGCTGGTCCGCGACAGCCCGCAGGTCGACCAGCGCTCCGGCGTCTCCGCCCGGTTCGCGGTCGCCGCCAGCGAGACTGTCGCGGCCTCGGCCGTGCGCCGCGCGGCCGTCACCGGCGAGCCGCTCGCGGTCGCCCGGATCTGCGACCTGCCGGCCGTCGTCCCGGCCTCGCGGGGCAAGGTGGAGTTCGAGGCGGCCGAGGAGGGGCGCGAGCAGGAGGTGCTCGCTCACCTGCTGCGCAAGGCCACCGCGGACACGTTCCGGGCCCGACTCGCCGGGCTGGACCTGTCCGGCCTGCAGGGCCGGTTCGCGCAGGGGACGACGGTCGAGACCGGCGACCTGGTGCCCGCCGCCGACCTGCTCAAGAGCCTGGGCCGGGTGCCCGGCCTCGCCCAGCTGCTCTCGCGGCTCGGGGTGGAGGAGGACTCGCCGGGCCTGGCCGCCGCGGCGCTGGAGTTCGCCCTGGAGGGCCTGCACCTCAACCGGCGGCTGGCCAAGGACTCGGTCTCCGGCCGGACCGTCTACGGCGGCTGAGGTGGACGCCGGCGGCAAGGTCCTGCAGCCGGGCACGCCCGACCCGTACGCCCTGCGGCGGCGGGTGCTGCTCGCCGGCGTCGTCACGCTGGTGCTGTTCCTCAGCACCGGATACCTGCTCACCGCGCTGCGGTTGTCGAGCCTGTGGCTGCTGCCCGCGGTCGCAGTGCTCTGGGCGCTGGTCGTCCGCCCGCTCATGCACCCGGTCCGGGAGGCGACGGCGCTGCGCCGGCGACTGGCCTACCAGGCGTTCCTGGACGGCCGGGGGGGCACCGGTGCCTGACCTCGCCGCGGGGACGGCCGGATGAGCGCCGGCGCCTACCGCTACGGCGAGTGGCACGGCGGTCGGGACCCGCTCGAGCCGCCGTACGACGTCGCGAGCGCGGTCGACGAGATCGGCGAGCGCGTGCTGGCCGGCGAGTCTCCCCGGCAGGCCCTGCGAGAGCTGATGCGGCGCGGGGCCGACGGCCTGCGGGGCCTGGACGACCTGCGCCGGCAGGTCGCGAAGCGCCAGCGCGAGGCCCGCCGGCAGGGCCGGCTCGACGGCACGCTGGAGGAGGTTCGGGAGCTGCTCGAGAAGGCCGTCGAGCTGGAGAAGCAGGCCCTGTTCCCCGACCCGTCCGACGCCGCCCGGATGGCCGAGATGGAGCTCGACACGCTGCCCCGCGACACCGCCCGGGCGGTACGCGAGCTCAAGCCGTACGACTGGCGCAGTCCGGCGGCGCGCGAGGCCTACGAGCAGATCGAGGACCTGCTGCGCCGCGAGGTCCTCGACAGCCAGTTCCGCGGCATGAAGGACGCGCTCGAGTCGGCGACCCCGGAGGCCATGCAGGCCGTCAAGGACATGCTGGCCGACCTCAACGCCATGCTGGCGGCCGACGCCCGCGGCGAGGACACCCGCGAGCAGTTCGCGCAGTTCATGGAGCGGCACGGGCAGTTCTTCCCCTCCCAGCCGCAGACGCTCGAGGAGCTCATCGACGACCTCGCCCGCCGCGCCGCCGCCCAGCAGCGGCTCATGGACTCGCTCAGCCCGCAGCAGCGCCAGGAGCTCGGCGAGCTGATGCAGGGGGCGATGGACGCCGACCTCGCCTCGCAGCTCGCGCAGCTCGGCGACAGCCTGCGCGACGCACGCCCGGACCTGCCGTGGGGCGGGCGCGAGCAGATGCGCGGCGAGCAGGGCCTCGGGATGGGGGACGCGACGAGTGTCCTGGAGGAGCTCGCCGACCTCGACGACCTCGAGGCGGCCCTGCGCCAGGACTACCCCGGCTCCTCGCTCGAGGACATCGACGAGGACGCCGTGCAGCGCGCCCTGGGCCGCGGCGCGGTCGACGACATCGACGCGCTGCGCCGGATCGAGCGCGAGCTGCAGGCGCAGGGCTACCTCGTCCGCGACGAGCGCGGCCGGCTGGAGCTCTCCCCGCGGGCCGTCCGCCGGCTCGGCGCCACCGCGCTGCGCAAGGTCTTCGCCGACCTGTCGAGCCGGGGCCGCGGGGGCCACGACGTCCACGACGTCCGCGACGCCGGCGCCGCCGGCGACACCACCGGCTCCTCCCGGGCGTGGGAGTTCGGCGACGAGCAGCCGCTGGACGTCGTGCGCACGGTGTCCAACGCCGTGCTGCGTACCGCCCCGCTGGCCGCCCCCGACCCGACCCGCAGGGGGGCGGTGCGCCTGGCGGTCGACGACTTCGAGGTCGTGGAGACCGAGCGCCGCACGACCGCCGCCGTCGCGCTGCTCGTCGACCTGTCGTACTCGATGGTCGCCAACGACACCTGGGCGGCCGCGAAGCAGACGGCCCTGGCGCTGCACTCGCTGGTCAGCACGCAGTACCCGCAGGACGCCATCGAGATCATCGGGTTCAGCGACATGGCGCGGGTGCTGCGGCCCGAGCAGCTCGCCGGGCTCGACGCGCAGCGCGACGTGCAGGGCACCAACCTGCAGCACGCGCTGATGCTCGCCGGCCGCTTCCTCGGCCGGCACCCCGACGCCGAGCCGGTCGTGCTCGTGGTCACCGACGGCGAGCCGACCGCGCACCTGACCCGCGACGGCTGGGCGCAGTTCTGGTGGCCGCCGCTGGCCGAGACCCTGGAGCTGACGATGGCCGAGGTCGAGCGGATCACCCGCCGCGGCGCCACCATCAACGTGTTCATGCTCGACGACGAGCCGCGCCTCGTGGACTTCGTCGAGTCGCTCGCCGCCCGCAACGGCGGCCGGGTCTTCTCGCCCGACAAGGACCGGCTCGGCGAGTACGTCGTGTCGGACTACCTGCGGGCCCGGCGCGGCCGGCGCGGCTAGCGTCGGCGGGCCAGCGGTGGGTCGGCGCGTCGTACGCCCTCTGGCTCGTCGCGGTCGTGCTCGTGCCGGCGGTCGCCGGGCCGATAGCCCGCGGTCGCCCGCAGGGGGCTACGGTCATCCGAGGTCTTCGGAGTGAGCCGGCGCAGCGCAGGCCGACGCGACCGCAGGGCCCCGGCTACAGAGAAGGACAGCGCATGGCCGCTCTCGAGCCCCCCGTGGTCGAGCAACTGCGAGCGGGGCTTGCCGACGACGCCCTCCTCACCGACAACGCCGGAACCCAGGTCTACCGCCGCGACATGGCCAAGTTCTGCGAGGCCGGGCAGCCGGCGGCCGTCGTGCGCGCGGGCAGCAAAGAGGACGTGCAGCACGTCATGCGGGTGGCCTCCGAGCACGGCATCGGCGTCGTGCCGCAGGGCGCGCTGTCCGGGCTCTCGGGCGGGGCAAACGCGGTGGACGGCTGCATCGTGCTGTCCCTGACGCGCATGGACCGCATCCTCGAGATCGACGAGGCCGAGCAGATCGCGGTCGTCGAGCCCGGCGTCGTGAATGCGGTGCTGTCGCGCGCTGTGCTGGACAAGGGCCTGTTCTACCCGCCGGACCCGTCGTCGTGGGACTGGTCGACCGTCGGTGGCAACATCGCGACGAATGCCGGTGGCCTGTGCTGCGTGAAGTACGGCGTCACCGCCGACTTCGTGCGCGCCCTGGAGGTCGTGCTCCCCAACGGCGACGTGCTGCGCACCGGCCGGCGTACGGCCAAGGGTGTCGCGGGCTACGACCTGACCCGCCTGCTGGTCGGGTCCGAGGGCACGCTGGGTGTCATCACGCAGGCGACGCTGGCGCTGCGCGCAGCGCCGGAAGCGGCCCTGACGATCGCCGCGGTCTTCGACTCGGCCAGCGCGGCGCTGGATGCGGTCGGGCGCATCATGGCGGCGGGCATCGGCCCGTCGCTGCTGGAGTTCCTCGACCGGACGACCCTGCGGGCCATCAACGGCTACCGCGACATGGGTCTTCCCGGGCACGCCGAGGCGCTGCTGCTCGCGCAGTCCGACCGCGGACCCCGGGCAGCCGAGGACGTCGCCGCGATGGCGCTGATCTGCGACGAGCTCGGGGCGCTCGAGGTCGCTCAGGCCACCGACGCGGAGGAGTCGGCCATGCTGCTCGAGGCCCGCCGGCTGGTCGGCCCCGCCCTGGACCGGCTCGGAGTCACCCTCGTCGACGACGTCGCCGTGCCCCGCAAGCGACTGGCCGACCTGCTGCTGGGCATCGAGGCCATCGCCAAGGAGCACGACGTTCTCGTCGCCTGCCTGGGCCACGCGGGCGACGGCAACATGCACCCCACCGTCGTCTTCGAGCCCGGCAACGACGCGGCACAGCGGCGCGCCGTGCAGGCGTTCGAGGCCATCATGGCGCTGGGGCTTGCGCTCGGCGGGACGATCACGGGCGAGCACGGGGTGGGCATGCTCAAGCGCGAGTGGCTGGGCCGTGAGCTGGGCGAGGTCAGTCTGGGCCTGCAGCGCCAGCTCAAGCAGGTCTTCGACCCTAAGGGCATCCTCAACCCCGGCAAGGTGCTGCCGACCGCGGCCTGCGGTCCGTTGACCGGCCTGGGACGCCGGCTCTAGGTTCCAGGCATCAGACGTCTGATGCTGTCGGACGTCAGACCCGACGACGAGGACGGCTGCCGACGATGCGACTGCTCAGAGTGGGACCCCGGGGCAGCGAGCGACCCTGCGTACTGCGCGCCGACGGCAGCGCGGTCGACGTCTCGGGGCACGTCCCCGATTTCGGGCCGGACTTCTTCGCCGGCGGCGGGCTCGACCGGCTGCGCGACCTGCTCGGCGGCGACCCCGACCTCCCCGTCGTGGAGCTGGGCGACGGCAACCGGATCGGCCCCTGCGTCGCACGGCCACACAAGGTGATCTGCGTGGGGCTCAACTACTCCGACCACGCGGCTGAGTCGGGTATGCCGATGCCCACCGAGCCGATCATCTTCTTCAAGGCGACCAGCGCTGTCGTCGGCCCCGACGACGACGTGCTCATCCCGCGCGGCAGCACCAAGACCGACTGGGAGGTGGAGCTGGCGGTCGTGATCGGTGCGGAGGGCCGCTACCTCGCTGACGAGCAGGCCGCGCTGGCGACGGTCGCGGGCTACGCCATCGCGAACGACGTGTCCGAGCGCGCCTTCCAGCTCGAGCGCGGCGGGCAGTGGGTCAAGGGCAAGTCATGCGAGACCTTCAACCCGCTCGGCCCGTGGCTGTGCACTGCCGACGAGGTCCCCGACCCGCAAGCCCTGTCGATGTCGCTGGACGTGAACGGCGAGCGCCGACAGAAGGGCAGCACCGCCACCATGATCTTCTCGGTGGCGCACGTCGTCTGGTACCTCAGCCAGTTCATGGTCCTCGAGCCCGGCGACGTCATCAACACCGGCACGCCCCCCGGCGTCGGGATGGGCATGCAGCCGCAGGTGTACCTCAAGGACGGCGACGTCATGGTGCTCGAGATCGAGGGCCTGGGCCGGCAGCGCCAGGTGGTGCGCCCCGCGCCGTGACCGTCGCCCACCCGCACCGAGGAGGAACGGCATGACCGGCACAGCCGCGCACCGCAGCTCGGGCTGGTTCGGCGAGCAGGGCCGTAACGGCTTCATCCACCGCTCGTGGATGAAGAACCAGGGCTTCTCGAACGACGTCTTCGACGGCCGTCCGGTCATCGGCATCTGCAACAGCTGGTCGGAGCTGACGCCGTGCAACGCGCACCTGCGGCGGGTGGCCGACTCGGTGAAGATCGGCGTGTGGAAGGCGGGCGGGTTCCCGGTCGAGTTCCCGACCATGTCGCTGGGCGAGACGCTGATGCGCCCCACGACCATGCTCTTTCGCAACCTCATGAGTATGGACGTCGAGGAGTCCATCCGCGCCAACCCGGTCGACGGCGTCGTGCTGCTGTCCGGCTGCGACAAGACGACACCGGCGCAGCTCATGGGGGCGGCCAGCGTCGACCTGCCGACGCTCATGGTTACCGGCGGCCCGATGCTGAACGGCAAGTTCCGCGGCCAGGACATCGGCTCGGGGACGTCGGTCTGGCAGTTCCACGAGGAGGCCCGCACCGGCCGGATGAGCGCCGAGGACCTGCTCGAGGCGGAGTCCTGCATGTCGCGGAGCAACGGCCACTGCATGACCATGGGCACCGCCTCGACGATGGCGTCGATGGCGGAGGCGCTGGGGATGCAGCTGCCCGGGTCGGCGGCGATACCGGCGGTCGACTCGCGCCGCTACCGGATCGCGACGCTGGCCGGTGAGCGGATCGTCGCGATGGTGCGGGAGGACTTGCGGATGTCGCAGGTCCTCACCCGGGAGGCCTTCGAGAACGCCATCCGCGTCAACGCGGCGATCGGCGGCTCGACCAACGCGCTGATCCACCTGCTCGCGATCGCCGGGCGGGTGGGCGTTCCGCTGGAGCTGCAGGACTTCGACACGCTCACCGTCGCCGTCCCGCTGCTGGTTGACCTCATGCCGTCAGGGCGCTACCTCATGGAGGACTTCTACTACGCCGGCGGGCTGCCGGCCGTGATGCACGAGCTCGGCGACCTTCTGCACGGCGACGCGCTCACCGTCACCGGCCGCACGGTGGGTGACAACACCGCCACCACCGTGCGGCTGCCCGGCAGCGAGGTCATCCGCTCCGTCGACGACCCGATCCAGGTCGGCGCGGGGACTGCCGTGCTGCGCGGGAACCTGTGTCCCGGCGGGGCCGTCATCAAGCAGTCGGCCGCGTCGGAGCACCTGATGAAGCACCGCGGCCGGGCAGTGGTGTTCACCAGCATCGAGCAGTACGACGCCCTCAAGGACTCGGCCGACGCCGGCATCGACGAGAGCTCCGTCCTCGTGCTGCAGAACGCCGGGCCCCGCGGCTACCCCGGCATGCCCGAGGTGGGGAACCTGGAACTGCCGGCGCGGCTGCTCGCCGCAGGGGTCACCGACATGGTGCGGGTGTCCGACGCCAGGATGAGCGGCACGTCGTACGGCACGGTCGTGCTGCACGTCGCGCCGGAGGCAGCGGTCGGCGGCCCCCTCGCACTCGTCCAGACCGGCGACTACATCGAGCTGGACGTGCACGCCCGGACCCTGCACCTCGACGTGCCCGACGGCGAGCTGGAGCGCCGGCGTGCCGCCTGGACGCCGCGCGACGCCGGACCGGACCGCGGCTACGTCAAGCTCTACCGCGATCACGTGCTGCAGGCCGACCGTGGCGTCGACCTCGACTTCCTGGTCGGGAGCAGCGGTGACGTCGTGCCCCGACAGTCGCACTGACCGGCAGGTCGTCCCGATGACGAACCCCGCAGCGACCGCCGGCACGGCGCGACAGGGCCTGCCCGACCAGGTCGTCAGCCGGCTGCTGGCCGCGGTGTCCCAGGGCGAGCACCCGCCCGGCAGCCGGCTGCCACCGGAGGCCGAGCTGGCCGCCCGGGCCAACGTGAGCCGCCTGACCCTGCGGGAGGCGGTCAAGGTCCTGCGCGACAAAGGGGTGCTCCGGGTCGAACAGGGTCGCGGCACCTTCGTCAACCCGCCACAGCACTGGTCACCGCTGGACCCGGAGCTGCTCGCGAGCCGCACGGCCCTGCAGGGAGGCAGCGAGGGTCTCCTGCTGCAGCAGCTCATCGAGGCACGACGGGTCGTCGAGGTCGGGATCGCCGGGCTCGCGGCCGCCCGGCGCACCGAGCAGGACCTGGACGCTCTGGCGGCCATCGTGCGGCGGATGCGGTCGAGCCACGAGCTCGGGGACGTCCCGGCCTTCTCGCTCGCCGACACCGCGTTCCACGAAGCGGTCCTCGAGGCGGCCGCCAACCCGTTCCTCACCGCCCTCTTCGAGCCGATCAGGACGCTGGTGCACCAGGTACGGGTCCGCACGTCGCTCGACCCCGGCATGCGCCAGCGGGCGATCGGCGCGCACAGCGCGATCCTCGAGGCCCTCGTCGCCGGCGACCAGGACGCTGCCCGGCAGGCCACTCTCGCGCACGTGGACGACACGGACCGCGCCCTGGCGGAGGGACCCGGGTGACCAACCACAGCCTCCCGCGCCAGCGCACGAGACCAGGCGCAGCCGGGAATGACGCTGCGACAGCCCAGTAGCCCGCCGCGAGGCGCTCAGACCGCGGTCATCCCGCCGTCCATGACGAACGCGGAGCCGTTGACGAAGCGGGCCTCCGGGCTGCACAGGAAGGAGATCCCGGCGGCCACCTCCTCGGGGCTGCCCATCCGCCCGTCCAGCTGCCGGGCGTCCATGGCGCGGCGGGCCGCCTCCGGGTCCGGTGCGTCCGCGAGGATCTTGCCGATCCACTCGGTCGCCACGGTGCCGGGGCAGATGGCGTTGGCCCGGATGCCGCGCGCCGCGTAGTCCACGGCGGTGGCCCTCGTCAGGCCGATCACCCCCGCCTTCGCCGCGCAGTACGCCGCCCGCCGGGCGATGCCCACGAGGCCGGCGACCGACGCAACGTTGACGATGACGCCACCGCCGGCGGCCAGCATGGCCGGCAGCACCAGCCGGCAGGTGTGGAACACCGCGGACAGGTCCACCGCCAGCACCGCGTCCCACTGCGCGGGCGTGGTGTCCGCGAGCTCGGCGGCGACGCCGATGCCCGCGATGTTGGCGAGGATCGCCGGCGGCCCGTCGGCCAGGACCTGGGCGAAGACCTCCTCGATGGAGGCGACGTCGCTCAGGTCGACCTCGAAGGTGGACACCAGCCCGCCGCTCTGGACGATCTCGTCACGCGTCACCGCCAGGCCGGCGGGGTCGAGATCGAGGGCGACCAGCTCGTACCCGTCGGCAGCCAACCGGTAGGCGGTGGCCCGGCCGATCCCGGAGGCCGCTCCGGTGACGACCGCCCGGCCGCCGGTCACCGCCGGCCTGCCACGTCGGGCTGCCGGTCGTCGGGGTCATCGAGGCAGCAGGGCATGTGCGCTCCGTTCGCGTGGGGGGAAGAGTGACGACAGGCTTGTCAGTAGACCGCCCGGCCGCCGGACAGGTCAAAGACGGCGCCGGTCGTGAAGCTGCACGCCGGCGACACGATCCAGGCAATCATCTCGGCGGCCTCGATGAGCGTCCCGGTCCGCTTCATCGGAATCTTCTCGGTCATGTACGTGACCTGCTCGTCCGGCATCGCGTCCACCATGGCGGTGCGGATGACGGCGGGCGCGAGCGCGTTCACGGTGACGCCGGTGCCGGCGTACTCCTTGCCCTGGGCCTTGACCATCCCGATGAGGCCGGCCTTGGAGGCCGAGTAGGCGACCATGCCCGCGTTGCCCTCCTTGCCGGCGATGGACGCCACGTGCAGCACCCGCCCGTACCCGCGGGCGACCATCAGCGGTAGAACGGCACGGGACAGCAGGAAGGCGCCCCGCAGGTTGACGGCGTGGACGAGGTCCCAGTCGTCGAGGTCGACGTCCTGGCTCAACCGGTTGGTGGCCCCGGTGATCCCGGCGCAGTTCACCAGGATGGAGGCGCCGCCGAGCCGGCTGTCGCACTCCGCGACCGCCGCCGCCACCGCCTCGGGCTCCGTCACGTCCATCTGCAGGGCGAAGCCCGCGGGCGCGCCCGGGTCGAGGTCCGTGACCGTCCGGCGGCAGCCCTCGAGGTTGCGGTCGAGCGCCGCGACCCGCGCACCGCGGGCGGCGAGCAGGGTCGCGGTCGCCCGCCCGATCCCGTCGGCGGCGCCGACCACGACGGCGTTCTGGCCGGCGAGCTCCACGACGTTCCTCCTTCGAGCACGGCCGGGCCGTACGTTCACGTGGGTGTCAGCGGTTGTAGAGCGGGGCGACCCCGCGCAGTGTGGCCCAGACGTCGTCGCAGGCCTGCAGGACCTCCGGTGACAGGGCCGGCCCGGCGGCGGCGGCGAGGTTGGCGTCGAGCTGCTCGACGCGGGACGCCCCGAGCAGGATGCTGCCGACCAGCGGCCTGCCGAGCAGCCACCGGAACGCCAGCTCGACGAGGGTCAGCCCGGCGTCGGCCGCCACCTTGCGCAGCGCGTCGACGGCGTCGAACTGGGCGGGGTTCCAGTAGCGGTCGCGGTACATTGGGCCGAGGTCGGCGGCGAACCGGCCGCCCGGCTCGGGCCGGCCGGGGTCGGTGTGCTTTCCGCTCAACAGGCCACCGGCGAGCGGGTTGTAGACGATGTTGTGCATCGCGTAGCGGTCGGAGAAGGCGGCGTACTCGTCCTCGATGCGCCGGGAGAGCAGGTTGTAGAGCGGCTGCGAGACGTGGACCGCCGGCCAGCCGCGTTGCTCGGACAGGCACCGCGCCTCGGCGACCTGCCAGGCGGCGTAGTTGGACATGCCGATGTAGCGCACCTTGCCCGCGGCGACCGCCTCGGCCATCGCCTCCAGGGTCTCCTCGACGGGGGCCTGCGGGTCGGGTGCGTGCAGGTAGTACAGGTCGAGGTGGTCGGTCCCGAGGCGCCGCAGCGTCGCGTCGAGGGCCTTGTGCACCGCCGGGCGCCGGAGCCCCGCGTCGTCGGGTCCGTCACCCATCCGGTTGAACACCTTGCTGGCGATCAGGACCTCGTCTCGGAACGGCGCGACCACCTCCCCGAGGATCTGCTCCGAGACGCCGGCGCCGTAGGAGTTGGCGGTGTCGAACATGGTGATCCCGGCCTCGCGGCAGCGCGCCACCATCGTGGCCGCGGTCGTGCGGTCGACCTGCGCGCCGAAGGTCATCGTCCCGAGGACGAGCCGCGGCACGGCCAGGTCCGTGCCGGCGGGCGTGCGGTAGTCCATGGCTGCCTTCCGTGGGTACGACGAGCGCGGACGGGACGGTCGTGGCGGCGCTACATCACCGCGCCGAGCTGCCAGGGCACGAACTCCTCCTGCCCGAACCCGAGCTCCTCGCTCTTAGTCTTGCGGCCGGAGGCCGTCTGCAGGATGAGCTCGAACAGCTGCTGCCCGAGCTCCTGCACCGACACCTCACCGTCCATGATCACGCCCGCGTTGACGTCCATGTCCTCCGACATCCGGGTGTACATCTCGGTGTTCGTCGCGAGCTTCAGGCTCGGGGTGGGCTTGCAGCCCAGCACCGACCCCCGCCCGGTGGTGAAGCACATGACGTTCGCGCCGCCGGCCACGATGCCGGTCACCGAGACCGGGTCGTAGCCGGGGGTGTCCATGAAGACGAAGCCCTTCGCGGTGACCCGCTCGGCGTAGCGGTAGACCTCGGTGAGGTTGGTGGTCCCGCCCTTCGCGACGGCCCCCAGCGACTTCTCCAGGATCGTCGTCAGGCCGCCCGCCTTGTTGCCGGGGGACGGGTTGTTGTCCATCGAGCCGTCGTTGTCGGCGGTGTACTTCTCCCACCAGCGGATGAGATCCACGAGCTTCTCCCCGACCGGCACGCTGACCGCCCGGCGGGTGAGCAGGTGCTCCGCACCGTAGATCTCCGGCGTCTCGCCCAGCACCGCCGTGCCGCCGTGCCGGACCACGAGGTCCGCGGCGGCGCCAAGCGCGGGGTTGGCCGTGATCCCCGAGTAGGCGTCCGAGCCGCCGCAGTTCAGCCCCAGGACGAGCTCGCTGGCCGGGACCGTCGTGCGCCGGGCGCGGTCGACCTCGGGCAGCATGTCTCGGATGAGCTGGACGCCGCGCCGCACGGTGGCCGCCGTACCGCCCTCGTCCTGGATGTTCATCGTGTGCACGATCTTGGCGGGGTCCAGCGTCCAGGTCTCCACCAGCCCCTTCACCTGGTTGACCTCGCAGCCCAGCCCCAGCATCAGGAAGCCCGCGAAGTTCGGGTGCGCGGCGTAGCCCGTCAGCGTGCGCTGCAGGACGTCGAAGCCCTCCCCGCTGCTGGCCATCCCGCACCCCGCTCCGTGCGTGAGGGCCACGACCCCGTCCACGTTCGGGTACTGCTCGAGCAGGCCCGTGGAGCGCACCGACTCGGCGATGAACTTGGCGGTCGTCGCCGAGCAGTTCACCGACGTAAGGATGCCGATGTAGTTGCGGGTCGCCACCCGGCCGTCCGCCCGCACGATGCCCTGGAAGACCGCCCGCTTCGCCGGCGGCACGAAGTCCGTCGGCGCCGCGTCGGCGCCGAAGGCGTAGTCCCGCGCAAACGACCGGAACTCGGTGTTGTGGGTGTGCACATGGTCACCGGCGCCGATGTCGCAGAGCGCGAAGCCGATGACCTGGTTGTACTTGCGGATCGGCTCTCCGGCGGCGATCGGGGCCAGCGCGACCTTGTGGCCGCGGGGCACCGCTGCCCGCAGCGCGAGGCCGGCCGCCACGGTGCCCTCCGCCAGGTCCGTGGTGGCGACGGCGACGTTGTCGGCGGGGTGCAGCCGCACGCCGATGCTGTCCAGAGCTGGGGCCGTCATGGCAGTCCTCCTCCTGCTGCCGGGCAGCAGATCGGATCGGGGTCGAGCGGGTCGGTGCCGGCCTGCATGACCAGGCCGAGGCCCTTGACGAAGATGTCCTGCGCCGCCGAGCCGTCGGTCACGCCCCCCACTTGCCCAGCGCCCCGTCGGCGTCGAAGGGCATCGGCAGGGCCTCGCCGACGACCTCGAGCTGGGGGTCGGCGTCCACCTCGGACCGCAGGGACTCCGACACGAGCAGCTCGTGCAGGTCCAACGTGTCCGGCATCCGGACCAGCCGGCACTGCGCCAGGTCGGCCCGGCCGCAGGTCAGGATCGCGGCGGCGACCGCGTCGCGGTCGGTGGGCATCGCCATCGGGATCTGACCACGCTGCGGGCCTCCGAGCCCGGACGTCATGGCGTTAATGTAGCTGCTGCGCAGGTCGACCTTCTCCAGGATGCGGAACGGGATGAAGTCGGCCAGCCCGATCCCGATGGCGTTGCCGTGGGAGGCGTCGCTCACGTCGAGCACCGCGATGTTGGTGATGTGCGGCCGCGGGAACTCCTCACTGCCCCGGATCATCATCCGGCCGATCACGTTGCTGTCCATGCCGGAGCCCGACTTGTCCTTGCCCATGACGTCGATGACGGCGACGTCGAGCCGGTCGAACGGCAACCGCCCCATGAGCCTCTTGGCCTCCTCCAGCAGCCGGCGCTCGTGGTCCCCGCCGATGCCGTCGGGCTCCACCAGCTCGATCCGGGCCGCCCGGTCGTAGGCGTTCTCCACGATGGCCAGCCCGCCGAGGACCTTGCCGGTGTCCAGGATGCGCCGGGCCACCAGCGGGATCCAGGTGCCGAGGTTCGCCGGGCCGTAGACGTGGATGCCCTCCGCGCCCCGCTGCTTACCGAGGCCGATGGCCGTGATCTTCGCCAGTCCGCTCTCGAGCTCACCCTTGAAGTCGGTGTGAGCCTTGATCCGGTTGATGACGAGGATGCCGTCGGCCTCCGCGGCGTTGCGGTCCAGGTGCGCCATCGGGCCGTTCTCGACCCTGCCCAGCTCCACGGTGTCCATCGTCGAGCGGATCGCCATGCCGAGGCTGTCCTCGGTCATCCCGAGCTCGGCGAGCATCGTGACCTGGCCCTCCGCGGTCGCCCCGCCGTGACTGCCCATCGCGGGCACGACGAACGGCTCGGCCCCCGCCGCCCGCAGCCAGGCGCCGGTCGCCCGGACCACCGCCGGCTTGTCGTGGATCCCGCGGCTCCCGGCGGTCAGGGCCACCGTCATGCCCGGGCGGATTCGGCCGCGCAGCGGCTCCAGGGCGGCGGCGGTGGTCGCGGCCACGTCCGCCACCTGCGGCGCGTCGAAGCGCTGCCGCACCGGGAGCAGCCGCGGGAACGGCGCGTCGTAGCGAAGCTCGCGGACGGCCTCGAAGGGCCCCAGGTCGGTACGGCCGGTCTGCATCATGCCGTTCCCTCCATCGCGGTCGCGGGCGCCTTCGCCCGCGCGTCCAGCCTCGCCTTCGCCATCGCCGCTCCGACGAGGACCGCCTCGACCAGGCTGTCGTGCCCGGCCGTGCCGGTGCCGGCGATGTCGAAGGCGGTCCCGTGGTCGACGCTGGTGCGCACGATCGGCAGGCCGATCGTGGCGTTCACCCCGGTCTCGAAGCCGAGCACCTTGACGGCGATGTGGCCCTGGTCGTGGAACATCGCGACGGCGACGTCGAAGTCGCCGTGCACGGCCCGACCGAACAGGGTGTCGGCCGGCCACGGTCCGGTCGCGTCGATGCCCTCGACCCGCGCCTGCTCGATCGCCGGGAGGATCGTCGTGGCCTCCTCGTCGCCGAACAGCCCACCCTCGCCGGCGTGCGGGTTGAGGCCGGAGACGCCGACCGACGGGTTGGTCAGGCCCATGTCGAGCAGCGCCCGGTGGGCCAGCCGGATCGTCGTGAGGACCCGGGCTGTGGTCACCCGCTCCAGCACGTCGCGGATGCCGATGTGGGTGGTGACGTGCACGACCCGCAGCTTGTGGGCGGTGAGCATCATCGCGAAGTCACGCGTGCCGGTGAGGTCGGCCAGGATCTCGGTGTGCCCCGGGTAGGGATGGCCGGCGAGGGCGATCGCCTCCTTGTTGAGCGGAGCGGTCACGATGCCGTCGATCTCGCCCGCCACCGCGAGGTCGACGGCCTGCGCCACGCCCTCGAAGGCGATCTGGCCGGCCTCCGCCGACAGCTCCCCCACGGGAACGGTCCGGTCGGAGGGGGCGACGATCACGTCCAGCACGCCGGGTTCGAAACGGGCGTCGGCCGGCGAGACCACGGCCCGCAACGCGGGCGGAGCGGGCACGACACCCCGCGCCCGCTCCAGGGCCTGCAGGCTGCCGATCGCGAGGAGCCGGGCCACCCCTGTCCGGGGGTCTTGGACCGCCTTCAGGCAGACCTCCGGGCCGATGCCGGCCGGGTCGCCCACGGTGATGCCGAGCAGGGGGTTCATGCGCACTCCTCCAGGAGCTCAGCGGCACGCAGCAGCGCATCGGGCTGGCCGAAGCCACCCGACTTCGTGATCGTGGGTACGGTCCGCTCGTCCACCAGGAGCTCCCCCAGGGCCACCCCGGGGGCGACCTCGTCGAGCAGCCGGAGCGACCGCGCCCCCAGCGCCTCGGCCACGGCGAGCGCCGTCGATCCGCCGGTCACCACCAGGGCACAGCCGGGGGCGGCGAGCAGCAGGGTGCGGACGACCCGGGCCAGCTCCGCGGCCATGGCCTGCGCCCGCGAGCTGTCCCCCTCGACGTCCTCCGGGTCGGTCGTCACGAGCACCCGACCTCCACCGGTCAACTCGCCCACCAGGTGCTCCAGGACCGTGGACGCCTCCGGCCGGACCACCAGGCAGGAGGCGCCGGCCTCCAGCAGCACCGCGGACTGGGCCCGGCTGGACGGGTGGGTGGTCCCGACGACGACCAGCACGCCGGTTCCCGAGCCGGACGGCCGGCGTCGGGCAGGGAACACCGGCTCGAGGACCTCGGCGAGCGCCCGGGCCAGTCCCGCCGAGCCGACGGCGACCGCGCCGTCGGACAGCACCTGACGGGCCAGCACGAGCAGGGCCGGCTCGTCCTCGGCGTCGCGGACCTGTACCCCTGCCGGGAAACGGGTCGCCAGGCCGGCCGGCTGCGCGACGCCGTGCACGTGCAGCACCCCGCCGCGCACCGTGCGGCCCTGAGCGGGGAAGGCGGGCGTCGCCACCGTGGTCGCCTCGCCCCACGCCGCCAGCGCGGCCGCCACCTCGGGGAGGACGTTGCCGCGCAGGGTGGAGTCGACCTTGACGAACAGCCGGCGGGCACCCCACGAGCGGCCGGCCGTGACGAGGTCGGCCACCCGTGCGGCGGCGGCCTCCGGCGCTCGCCAGCGGCTGTCGGACACCAGCACCAGGACCTCGACGCCGTCGGCAGGCGGCCAGCGCAGCGCGATGCTCACCTCGGCCCCCCGGGAGGCGAAGGGTGCCGCCGCATCGGCGGCCCCGGTGAGGTCGTCGGCGACGATGACCAGGCGACCCCAGTCGCCGGCGGCCGCGCCGGGGCTCACGGCGTCGGCCCGTCCTTCGCCGGGTGCGCATGGATCGCCGAGGCGAATGCCCCCTCGACGCTGGACATGCCGGCCGTGTCCTCTGAGGAGGTGCCGAGGTAGGCGGCCCGCATCTTCTCGTCGTCCAGCAGGTCCGAGGCCTGACCGTCCAGGACGACCCTGCCGGTCTCGTACACGTAGCCGCGGTCGGCGACCTTCAGCGCCTGATAGGCGTTCTGCTCGACGAGCAGGACCGTCATGCCGGCCTCGTGCACCTGTCGGATGATCCGGAACACCTCACGCACGATGATCGGGGCGAGGCCCAGCGACGGCTCGTCCAGCATGAGCAGCTTGGGCTGCGCCATGAGACCGCGTCCGATCGCGAGCATCTGCTGCTCGCCGCCCGACAGGCTCCAGCCGAGGTTCGACGACAGGTCCTTCAGCCGGGGAAACGTCGCGTGGACCCGGTCCAGGCCGGCCGCGACGTCCTGGCCCTTGAAGCGCCCGTTCGAGGTGCCCAGGCGCAGGTTGTCCAGCACGCTCAACCCAGGGATCACCTGACGGCCCTCGGGCACGTGCACGATGCCCATCCTCGCGATCTGGTCCGGCGACTTCCCGATCAGCGACTCGCCCTCGAAGGTCAGGGTCCCGCCGTTCGGGGTCTGCAGCCCGCTGATGGTGCGCAGGGTCGTGGACTTGCCCGCGCCGTTGCCGCCCAGCAGGGTCACCACCTCCCCCTGCCGCACCTCGAACGACACGCCTCGCAGGGCACGGATCTCGCCGTAGCGGACGTCGAGGTCCTTCACCTCAAGCATCGTCGTCCTCCGCCTCGTCGGTTCCCAGGTAGGCCGAGATGACGTGCGGATCGGCCTGGACCTGCTCCGGCCGGCCCTCTGCGATCTTCCTGCCGAAGTTCAGGACGGTCAGGTAGTCGCTGATTCCCATCACCAGGTTCATGTCGTGCTCAACCAGCATCACCGTGATCCCGCGAGCGACGATGTTGCGCAGGACCACGTCGAGCAGCTCGGTCTCGGTGGGGTTGAGGCCGGCGGCCGGCTCGTCGAGCAGGAGCAACCGGGGCTCGGTGGCCAGCGCCCGGGCGATCTCGACCAGCCGCTGCCGGCCGTACGACAGCCCGCCCGCGAGCAGGTCCGCGGTGCCGCTCATGCCCACGAAGTCCAGCTCGTCGAGGGCCCGTTCCCGCGTCGCGTGGTCCTCGCGGCCGGCCGAGCGGGAGGCCAGCACCCGGAAGAAGCCGGACCGCGTGCGGGCGTGCTGTCCGACCATCACGTTGTCCAGGACCGGCAGCTCCTTGAAGAGCCGGATGTTCTGGAACGTCCGGGCCAGCCCGGCGCGGACGCGGTCGTGCGGCTTCGCCCGGGTGACGTCCTTGCCGAGCAGCGTGATGCTGCCGTGCGTCGCGTCGTACAGGCCGGTCAGCACGTTGATCATCGTCGACTTGCCGGACCCGTTCGGCCCGATCAGCGAGTGGATGTGGCCGGCCTGGATCTCGAAGGTCACGTCGTCGACGGCCTTCACGCCTCCGAAGTGCTTGGCGAGGCTGTCGATCCGCAGCACCACCTCCGCGGCGCCGGGACGACCGGGGCCCGCGCCACGCTCGGTTTGCGCGGTCATGCCTGCTGCTCCGGTCCGGCCGCCGCGGGGCTGCCCGGCCCCGCCTGGCCCTCGGACATCGGGGTGCCGGCCCGGCGCGCCCTGCGCCGGGCCACCTTGCCCTCCACCAGCCCCCACAGGCCCTGCGGCAGATAGATCACCAGCAGGATCACCAGGGCGCCGTAGACCACGAGGTAGTAGCGGTCCAGGAAGCGCAGACCCTCGGGCAGGGCCGTCACCAGCATCGCCCCGATGATCGCGCCGATGGCGCTGCCCTGACCACCGAGCAGCAGCATCACCAGCATGGTCACCGACAGGTCGAACACGAAGTTGTCGGGGCTGATGTAGTGCGTGAGCCCGTGCGCGTACAGGCCGCCGGCGATGCAGCCGTAGACCGTCGACAGCGTGAACGCCAGCACCTTGTAGTTGAGGATGTCGATGCCGGTCGCCGCAGCGGCCAGCTCGTCCTCGCGGATCGCCAGCCACGCCAGGCCGACCCGGCTGCGCTTGAGCTTCCAGGCGACCAGGGCCAGCACGACCAGGAACGCCCAGACGATGTAGAAGTAGTAGAAGTTCTGCTCGAAGACCATGGAGCCGATGGTCGGGGCCTTGGTGCCGCTGATGCCGTCGGGACCGTTGGTCACCGCTCTCCACTGCAGGAACACGATGTGCGCGATGACGGCGAACCCGATGGTGGCCAGCGCCAGGTAGTGACCGGTCAGGCGCAGGGTCGCGTAGCCCAGCGCCAGGCCGACGACCAGGCCCGCCACGACGGCCCCCGCCATGGTCCCGTAGAAGGGGACGTCGTAGCGGGTCGACAGGATCGCCGAGGTGTAGGCCCCGAGCCCGAAGAAGGCACCCTGCGCCAACGACAGCTGGCCGCTCAGCCCCATCAGGAAGTGCAGGCCCAGGACGGCCACGGCGTAGATCGCGCCGAGGACGACCACGCCGAGGTAGAACGGGTTGACGAGGAACGGCAGCGAGGCCATGACCGCGAGGACCACGAGCAGCGCCCAGGGCCGCTCCCGTCCCGACGAGGCCCGCCCTGCTGCGCTCGGCCGTGTGGTGCTCGCTGCCTGATCGATGGTGACCGACATGTCTGCTCCTCCTCCCTGTCCCCGGTTAGGCCTTCTGCCGGACCTTCTCGCCGAAGAACCCCTGTGGCCGGACGAGCAGCACCACGATGAGGATCAGGAACGCGAAGGCGTCCTTGTAGTCGGCGCTGATGTAGGCGGCGCCGTAGATCTCGACCAGCCCCAGGAACACCGCGCCGGCCACCGCGCCCGGTACCGAGCCGAAGCCGCCGATGACCGTCGCCGCGAAGGCCTTGAGCGAGATGAGGACGCCGAGCTCGGTCGTCACCCCGAACAGCGGGGCGACCAGGATGCCCGCCACCGCCCCGAGCACGGCGCTGTAGGCGAACGTGCCCGCGACCATCGCGCCGGTCTTGATGCCGAGCAGCGAGGCCATCTCCCGGTTCTGCGCCGTGGCCTGCAGCTGCTTGCCGACCATCGTCCGGTCGAAGACGATGTACTGCGCGACCAGCAGCACCAGGGTGACGCCGATGATCACGAGGTACTGCGCGTTGACCGCCACCCCGAACAGGTTCACGACCCCGCTCACGATCGGCTCGACCCTGCGGGGGTCGGCACCGAACAGCACCAGCGCGATGTTCCTCAGGAACACCGACACCCCGATCGTGGCGATGATCACGGGGACGAAGTTGCGCTTGCGCAGCGGGAAGTAGACGAGCCGGTTGAACACCAGCCCGAACACCACTGCGAACAGCAGCGTCCCGAGGATCGCCAGCGGCAGCGGGAGCCCCGCGGACACCAGCAGGAAGGAGACGATGAAGGCCGGGAACATCGCGAAGTCACCCTGGGCGAAGTTGACCACGTTGACGGCGTTGAAGATGAGCACGAAGCCCAGCGCCACCAGCGCATAGATCATCCCGATCGCGAGACCGGCCACGCCGAGCTGGATGAGCACGTCCATGCGGGATCGCCTCCTGCTGTCCTGTGAGGGGAGAGTCGGCTACTTGGCTTCGACCTTCTGCATCAGCACGGCCTCGTCGCCCTTCACCTGGACGGCGTACAGGTTCGCGTTGACGTCGCCCTTCTCGTTGGACTTCAGGGGCCCCTGGACGCCCTCGTACGCCACGTCCTGCATCGCCTTCACGAACGCCTTCTGGTCACAGCCCGACTTCTCCAGGGCCGCCTTGGAGAAGTACATGGCGTCGTGCTGCCACGCCCCGAACAGGTCGGGCTTCTGGCCGTAGACCGCCTCGTACTCCTGGGCCCATTTCTCGTTCGCGGGGGTGGCGCCGAGCAGGAAGTCCACGACGGCGTACCAGCCCTGCACGTACTGCTTGCCGAGGTCGAACGTCACCTCGGAGGTGACCGACGGGGAGCCGACGACCGTCGCATCGACGCCCAGTTCCTGGATCTGCCGCGCGAAGATGACCAGGTCCTCGGAGTTGGTGGCGTAGGTGAACAGCACGTCCGGGTCGGCGCTTTTGATCGCCGACAGCTGCGCTGTGTAGTCCTTGTCGCCGGTGGTGTACGAGGCGTTCTGGACCACCTCCATGCCCGCGGCCTTCGCCGCCTGCTCCACCAGGGCCGCGCCACCGGAGCCGAAGGCGTCCGAGTCGTGCAGGATCGCGACCTTCTTCGGGGAGAACTTCTCCTTCGCGAAGGAGACCATCGCCGAGCCGGTGAGCTCGTCCGACGGCCGGAAGCGGAACAGCAGACCCTTGCCCTCGGTGGTGAGGGTGGCGTTGGTGCCGCCGATCAGCATGGGCACCTGCTTGCCCTGGATCGTCTCGTTCATGGCGAGGACCTGGGTGGACCGGATCGGGCCGATCACGGCGAACACGTTGTCCGACGACAGGGTCTTGTTGAGCGCGTTGACCGCGCCCGGGTTGGTCGACTGGTTGTCGTTGTAGATGACCTCGACCTGCTTGCCGAGGATGCCGCCGCTCTCGTTGATGTTCTTCACCGCGAGGTCCAGCGACTTCTTGGCGTTGGCGCCGGACAGCGCCGCCTTTCCGGACAGCTCGGCGCTGACGCCGAAGCGGATTGTCTTGTCGGTGACCCCCGGACCGCCCGCCTCGCAGACGACCTTGCCGGAGCTGTCGGTCTGGGGCTTGCCGCCGCCGCCGGCGCCCGCGCCGGTCGTGGTCGGCGGGGGTGCGCCCCCACACGCGGCCAGCAGCACCAGCGGCGCGCCCGCCAGGCAGGTCTTCAGGGCCAGGACTCGTGCCGTTCCGCGCATGCTGCTCCTTGACGTGGTTGCTCTGGCTGTGGCGGCTACGGACCGGCGTGGCTCACGGCCGAGGCCGGGGTCTGCATGCGGTGCTCGCCGGCTAGCTCGGGGGGCGGGTGCGGTCGGCGGGACGGCGTGCGCGGCGGGGCCGCAAGGGTGGCCGCAGGCCGCCGGAAGGCGGTGGTCCTTCGCCGGGCAGCTCCACGGGGCAGGGCGTGAGCCGGGGACTGTGGTGCTTGTCACGTTCTGGCGCCCAGGGAACATAGAGCGAGGCGCTGCAGGCCGTCAACGATTCATCCGAGGTCTGATGAAATCGTGCCCTGGGCGTGATCGAGCAGGCGGCCGAGCCACAACTCGGCCTCCGCCACGTGCACCGTCGCCGCCGCGAGGGCCAGCGAAGCGTCCTTGGCGGCGACCGCGCGGTAGATCGCCTCATGCTGTGAGCGGGTCCACTCGGTCACGCCCTCGCCGGTCGCCAGGCGCCACACCCGCACCCGCACCGTTCGCGCCGAGAAGCTGTGCACCAGAGCGGCCAGCGTCCCGTTGCCCGACGCCCGGACGAGCCGGTCGTGGAACTCCACGTCCAGGGCGACGAACTGCTCCGGGTCGGCCAGACCCTCCATCGCGGTGAGGCACGCGCGCGCTTCGAGCAGGTCCTCCTCACTGATGCGAATCGCCGCCATGGCCGTGGCTGCCGGCTCGAGCACCCGGCGTACCTCGGAGACCTCAAGCAGGGTGCGGTCCTGCAGCAGGTCCACGGCGGAGTCCAGCACTCCGATGAGCAGCTCCGGACGCAGGCTGCTGACGTAGGTGCCATCGCCCTGCCGGACGTCGACGACCCGCAGCAGGGTGAGCGCCCGCATGGCCTCGCGCAGCGAGCTGCGCGACAGCCCCAGCTGGACCGCCAGGTCCTTCTCCGGGGGCAGTCGGTCCCCCGGCGCCAGCCGCCCCGTGACGATCAGCTGCTTGACCTCGTGGATGGCCGCGTCGGTAACGCTGCGCCGGGCCGCAGCGGCCGGCTCCGCGCCCACACTCGGGCCCGTCGACGCCTCGGCCACCGGCAGGTCCTCTCGGCACCGTCCCACCGCGGCAGCGGGCGGGCAGGGCGAAGTGTCGCACGGGCCGCGCCGAGAGACGTCGGAGGTTTCTCAGGGCTGCGGTTCCCCGCGCGGGCGAGGGGGCCGCTAGGGTCACGGCCGGACGGCCCTCCTCGCGACCGGAGCGACATGGTGACCACGCCGACACTGGGTGCCATCGCCGACGACGTCACCGGCGGCACCGACCTGGGGGACGGCCTCGTCCGGGCCGGCCTCCGGACCGTCCAGGCGCTGGGCCTGCCCGCCGGTCCGGTTACCGACGCCCTGCTGGCGGAGACCGGGTCTGCCCTGACGGTGATCTGCCCCGCCTTCCCGGCCGCACGGTCTACCGGTCACACCTGTTCGTCGGCGACCAGCTGCTGTCCGACTCCGTTATGCGCGACCACCCCCTCACGCCGATGACCACCCAGCCGCTCGGCCCCGCCCAGACCACCGAGCTGGAGCGCGTCTTCGGCGCCTCCTGGGAGTGACACCGTGCCCCGCTTCGCCGCCAACCTGAGCATGCTGTTCCCCGACCGGCCCTTCCTGGAGCGCTTCGGCGCCGCGGCCGCCGCTGGCTTCGCGGCGGTGGAGTACCTGTGGCCGTACGCCTGGCCGGCCGAGGCGCTCGTCGGCCGGCTCGAGGACGCCGGGCTGTCCCAGGTGCTGTTCAACAGCCCCTCCGGCGACACGGACACCGGGGAACGCGGGCTGGCGGCGCTCCCGGGCCGTGAGGACGAGTTCCGTCGGGGCGTGGACACCGCTTTGGCGTACGCCGCGGCGCTTCGCTGCCCGCGCGTGCACCTCATGGCCGGCATCCCCGGTGCGGACGTCGAGCGGGCCCGCGCCGAGGACGTCTACCGGGAGAACCTGCGCTGCGCCCTGGACACTGCCCAGGGCACCGGGGTGACGCTGCTGCTCGAGCCGATCAACGCCTACGACATGCCCGGGTACTTCCTGCGGACGCTGGCGCAGGCGCAGTCGGTGGTCGACGAGCTGGCGGACCCGGGACTCGCCCTGCAGCTCGACTGGTACCACACCGCCCGGACCGAGGCCGACGTCGTCGCCGCCACCCGGCGCCACCTCGGGTCGGCGGCCCACCTCCAGCTCGCCGGCGTGCCCGGTCGCCATGAGCCGGACGTCGGCGACGTCGACTACCCCACGCTGTTCGCGCTCGCCGACGAGCTCGGCTACGACGGGTGGGTGGGCTGCGAGTACCACCCCCTCGGGCTCACCGAGGACGGCCTGGGCTGGCTGTCGACCTGGATCGGCGACCGGGGTTGAGCCACCCGCTGCTGCTCGCCCTCGCCGGCCTCGGCGCCGGCCTGACCGGCAGCGTGGCCGGCCTCGCCTCGCTCGTCAGCTATCCCGCTCTGCTCGCGGCGGGCCTGCCGCCGGTGGCGGCGAACGTCACCAACACCGTCGCGATCGTGGCCAGCAGCGTCGGCTCGACCATCGGGTCACGGACCGAGCTGCTCGGGCAGGGCGGCCGGTTGCGCGGGCTGGCGTTGGCCAGCGCCGCGGGTGGCCTGGTCGGCGCGGCCCTGCTGCTCGTCACCCCGCCGCAGACCTTCGAGCGCATCGTCCCGTGGCTCATCGCCGCCGGCTCGGTCGCGATCCTGCTGCGCCCCACGCCGCAGTGGGCCGCCCGCAGGTCCGCCGCCGGTGATGCTCCCGCCCTGGCGGCCGGCGTCTTCCTGATCGCGATCTACGGCGGCTACTTCGGCGCCGCCGCAGGCATCCTCATGCTGGCCTTGCTGCTCGCCTCGACCTCCGAGACGCTCGCCCGAGGCAACGCCGCGAAGAACGTCGTGATGGGCATCGCGAACGGCGTCGCCGCGCTCGCCTTCGTCGTCCTGGGGCCGGTCCGCTGGTCGGCTGTGCTGCCGCTCGCGCTCGGGTTCCTCGTCGGCGGCCGGCTCGGCCCCGTCGTCGTGCGCAGGGTGCCCGCCGGCGCGCTGCGCGTCGTGATCGCCGCGGGCGGGCTCGCGCTGGCGACCCACCTCGGCCTCAGTGCGTACTGACCCGGCTCCCCACCGGGCGCGGGCCTGGGGCACGATGCCTGCTGGCGCCCCGCCGACCCGAGATGCGCCGGCGCCACGAGGGCGGTGAGGAGAACAGTGGCCCCTGTCACAGACTGTCCCGGGTCGGCCGTTGACTGAGCGGCGCCTGCCCCGGTGGTCCGAGCTGCGGCCGCTCATCGGGCCCGCACCCACGCTGACCGGCGCCGGGCGCCGGCGGCTGTCGAGGGTCGCGTCCATCGAGGACCTACGACGGCTCGCCCGTAGGCGGACACCCCGCGCCGTCTTCGACTACACCGACGGAGGGGCCGGCCAGGAGCTCAGTCTGCGCAGGTCCCGCGACGCGTTCGCCCGCGTGGAGTTCCGGCCCAGCGTGCTGCGGGACGTGTCGCGGGTGGACACCGCGACGACCCTGCTGGGCCGGCCGCCGGCGCTCCCGCTCGGATTCGGGCCGACCGGCTTCACCCGCATGATGCACACCGAGGGTGAGCCGGCGGTGGCCCGCGCGGCCGGGCGGGCCGGCATCCCGTACGCGCTGTCCACGATGGGCACGACCTCGCTGGAGGCGCTGTCCGAGGCGGCACCGGACACCCGCCGGTGGTTCCAGCTCTACCTGTGGCGCGACCGCGACGCCAGCGTGGAATTCGTGCGCCGCGCCCACACCGCGGGGTACGAGGCGCTGATGCTCACCGTCGACACCCCGGTCGCCGGGGTGCGGCTGCGCGACGTCCGCAACGGCCTCACGGTCCCGCCGTCGCTGACGCTGCGCACGCTCGCCGACATGTCCCTGCACCCCGCCTGGTGGTTCGACGTGCTGACCACCGAGCCGCTGGAGTTCGCGTCCCTGCGGTCCTGGAGCGGAACCGTCGCCGACCTCGCCGACAAGGTGTTCGACCCGGCCGCCAGCCTCGCCGACGTCAGCGCCCTGCGCAGCGCCTGGCCGGGCCGACTCGTCGTCAAGGGGATCCAGAGCGCCGAGGACGCCCGCACCGTCGTCGACGCCGGCGCCGACGCTGTCGTCGTGTCCAACCACGGGGGCCGTCAGCTCGACCGCGCCCCGACCCCGCTCGAGCAGCTGCCGTCAGTGCTGGAGGCGGTCGGGCGCGACGCCGAGGTCTACCTCGACGGGGGCGTGATGGACGGCGCCGACGTCGTCGCTGCCGTGGCTCTCGGCGCCCGGGCCTGCCTGGTCGGCCGCGCCTACCTGTACGGGCTGATGGCCGGCGGGGAGGCCGGTGCACAGCGCGCCGCGGAGATCCTGGCTTCGCAGGTGCGGCGCACGATGCAGCTGCTGGGGGTGACGTCTGTCGAGGAGCTGACCGCCGACCGGGTGCGGTTGCGTCCGTGACCTCTGGCGCCTCCAGGCGGGGCGGCGCACGACGCGTCGACGATGCAGGACGTCGGGGTGCTCGCCATGACGGCCACTCAGGCGGTCCACACGATCGGGGTGCCCGCGCCGCTGCGCACGGGTGAGAGGTCGAGCCGGTCGAAAAGGCTCCCGCCGGCCCGCATGTGGTCGAGCAGGACCTGCTCGCGCCGCTGGATCTCCTCGGCCTGCGGCAGGGCAGCGAGGAGGTCCCCGGCAGCCCCGACGAGCACCCCGTCGTCATCGCCGAACAACAGCTCGCCCGGCCGCACCTCGACGCCGCCGCAGCGCACCGGGACCTGGAGCTCACCGAGCGCGCCGGCACCGCCGGCGTTGGGCCGGCTGCCGCGTGCGTAGACCGGCACGGAGAGCCGCCGCAGCCCCGCGACGTCACGGCACACCCCGTCCAGGACGATTCCGCCGAGGCCCTTGCGCTCGGCCTCCGTCGCGATCAGCTCGCCGGCCACAGCGGTCGGGCTGCCCTGCGCGTCGACGACCAGGACGTCACCCGGCTGAGCCTGCTCGAGTCCGTCCAGGACCGCGAACAGGTCGCTGGTGCAGCGGACCGTGAACGCGGTGCCGAGCAGCGCCCGTCCCGGGCTGACGCGGGCCAGGCCCGACATCACCCGCAGCCCCTTGTCGGCGTCGGCCACGCTCGACACGTCGAGGCGGCGTAGTCGCTCGAGGATCTCCGCAACCATCGTCATGTCCTCCCTCCCGGAGCGCTCTGCCGTTCGGCGCCACCACCACCAGCGCGTCGCCGCACCGTACTTGCCCCGCAGCCCCGGGTCAGCCGCCGGCGCCGGGCCGGCACCTGATGCTCAGGCTGCCGGCAGCGGCCGCAGCGCCTGCTCGAGATCGGCGAGCAGGTCGGCGGCGGTCTCGATGCCGACGGACAACCGCACCAGGTCGGGCGGCACCTCCAGCGGCGACCCGGCGACCGAGGCGTGCGTCATGCGCCCGGGATGCTCGATGAGCGACTCGACGCCGCCCAGCGACTCCCCGAGGGTGAAGACCTGCGTGCGCCGGCACAGCTCGAGGGCAGCGCCCTCCCCGCCGGCGAGGCGCAGCGACACCATCCCGCCGAAGTCGGTCATCTGCTTGGTGGCGACGTCGTGCCCGGGGTGCGCCGGCAGGCCGGGGTAGAGCACCTGCGCCACCGCGGGCGAGGCCTGCAGCAGCTCGACGACCCGCCGGGCATTGGCGCAGTGCCGGTCCATGCGCACGCCGAGCGTCTTCGCGCCGCGCAGGACCAGCCAGCTGTCGAACGGGCCAGGCACGCCGCCCATCGCGTTCTGGTGGTAGGCGAGCTCCTCGCCCAGGCCGGGGTCGCCGCACACGAGCGCGCCGCCCACGACGTCGGAGTGCCCGCCGAGGTACTTCGTCGTGGAGTGCACGACGACGTCGGCGCCCAGCGCGAGCGGCTGCTGGAGGTAGGGGCTGGCGAAGGTGTTGTCCACGACCAGCCGTGCGCCGCCCTCGTGCGCGACCTGCGCGAGCGCGGCGATGTCGGCGACCCCGAGCAGCGGGTTGGTGGGTGTCTCGCACCACACCAGCACCGTCTCCGGGCGCAGCGCCGCGCGCACAGCGGCGACGTCACCGAGCGGCACCGACGTGTGCTCCACCCCCCACCGCTGCAGCACCTGCGCGAACAGGCGGTACGTGCCGCCGTACGCGTCGTCCGGCACCACGACATGCCCGCCCGGGCGGGCGACGGTGCGCAGCAGGCAGTCCTCGGCGGCCAGGCCGCTGGCGAACGCGAGCCCGGTACGCCCGCCCTCCAGCGCGGCCAGGCAGGTCTCCAGTGCGGTGCGGGTCGGGTTGCCCGAGCGGCTGTACTCGTAGCCGCGGTGCTCGCCGACGCCGCTCTGCACGTAGGTCGACGTCTGGTAGATCGGCACCACCACCGCCCCAGTCGCGGCGTCGGGGTCCTGCCCGGCGTGGATCGCCAGCGTCTCGAAGCCGTAGGCCGCGGGCGACCACCGTCCGAAGTCCCCGGCCCCGCCGTGCACCTGGGAACCGAAGTCGCGGCTGCCCGCGTCGCGGACCTCGTCGGCGTGCTCGTCGGTCATGCCCCGACGGTACGGCGCGGCGCCCTCGTGCGCGGCCGGCCGCCGGCCGGGAGCGGGGCCGCCCGGTGCAGGGAAGGTAGGCGATCGGCTAGACGCCCCACAAGCCGATGAACATGAGCCGGAGCTTGCCGACCGTGCTCTTCACGTCGGCGGGCTGGCGGTCCCGCCGGCTAGCCGTGGCTCAGGAAGCCCAGCAGGTCGGAGCGGGTGACGATGCCGACCGGCTTGCCGGCGTCAAGCACGAGCAGCGCGGAGGCCTTCTCCAGCGCGGCCATCGCCACCGGCAGCGGCTCGCCGGACCCGACCATCGGCAGCGGCGGGCTCATCCGGTCGCCGAGCCGGCGCTCCAGGGCCGTCCGGTCGGCGAAGACCGCGTCGAGCAGGTCGCGCTCGACCACGCTGCCGACGACCTCCGCGGCCATCACCGGCGGCTCGTGCTGGACGACCGGCATCTGCGAGACGCCGTACTCCCGGAGGATCGCGATCGCCGACCCGACCGTCTCCTCCGGGTGCACGTGGACGAGCTCCGGCAGCCCCGTCGCCGCCTCGACGCCCTTGCGGCGCAGCACGTCCCCGACCGTGGGCTGCGTCGCGTCGGGGACGAGGAAGCCGTAGTCGGCCATCCACTCGTCATTGTAGATCTTGGAGAGGTAGCCGCGGCCGGAGTCGGGGAGCAGGACGACGACGACGTCGTCGTCGGTGAGCTCCTCCGCGAGGCGCAGCGCCGCCGCGGCCGCGAGCCCGCAGGAGCCGCCGACGAGCAGTGCCTCCTCGCGGGCCAGCCGCCGGGTGGTGAGGAAGGAGTCGCGGTCGCTGACCGCGAGGATCCGGTCGGACACCGAGGCGTCGTACGTCGTGGGCCAGAAGTCCTCGCCCACGCCCTCGACGAGGTAGGGCCGGCCGCTGCCGCCGGAGTAGACCGAGCCCTCCGGGTCGGCGCCGACAACCTGCACCCGGCCGCCGCTGACCTCCTTGAGGTAGCGCCCGGCGCCGCTGATCGTCCCGCCGGTGCCGATGCCCGCGACGAAGTGCGTCACCTGGCCGTCGGTCTGCGACCAGATCTCCGGACCGGTGGTGCGGTAGTGCGCCTGCGGGTTCAGCGGGTTGGCGTACTGGTTGGGGTTCCAGGCGCCCGGGATCTCGGCGGCCAGCCGCCTGGAGACCGAGTAGTACGAGGCGGGGTCGTCCGGGGCGACCGCGGTCGGGCAGACGACGACTTCCGCGCCGTACGCCCGCAGCACGGCGATCTTCTCGGCGCTCATCTTGTCGGGCATGACGAACACGCAGCGGTAGCCGCGGGCGCTGGCAGCCAGCGCCAGCCCCACACCGGTGTTGCCGCTGGTCGGCTCCACGATCGTGCCGCCCGGCGCGATCAGCCCGCGCGCCTCGGCGTCCTCGACCATCGCAAGCGCGATCCGGTCCTTCACCGACCCGCCCGGGTTGAGGTACTCCACCTTCGCCAGCACCTGCGGCCGCACGTGCCCGGCGAGCCGGCGCAGGCGCACCAGCGGGGTGTTGCCCACCAGCTCGATGAGGGAGTCGCTGACCTGCACGGCGGGGCCTTCCGGGACGGGAAGGTCACCCTACGGCGGCTATCGTCGCCTTGATCGGCAATGTGGCCGACCGGCGGAAGGGTGGGCCTGGTGAGCGCCGGACTGGAGCGCGTACGGCCGGGGCGCGGCGCCCGCTGGCTGGCCGTGCAGGCGGCGTACGGCGGCGGCGCCGTCGGGACGCTGGGCGCCCTCGGCTGGGCGGTGCTGCGGGCGGAGGCCAGGCTCGCCCGCGTCACCATCGGCGAGCCGAAGGAAACCGCCCCGCTGGCGACCGGCTCCTGGGGGCGGGGCCGGCGCGGACGCACCCCGCTGCGCCTGGCCGTGCTCGGTGACTCGAGCGCCGCGGGGCTGGGCTGCGACATCGCCGAACAGACCCCGGGGGCCGTGCTGGCGGGCTCGCTCGCCCGGGAGCAGCACCGCCACGTACTGCTCGACGTGCACGCGGTGGTGGGGGCCCGCGCCGCCGACCTCGACGCGCAGGTCGCCCGGGCCCTTCTCCGGCCGGTCGACCTCGCCGTCGTGATGATCGGCGCCAACGACGTCACCCACCGCGTTCCGCCCGCCGACGCCGCCCGCGACCTGGCCCGCGCCGTCGCGACTCTGCGCGCCGCCGGCGCGGCCGTCGTCGCCGGGACCTGCCCCGACCTCGGCACCGTCAAGCCGCTGTGGCAGCCGCTGCGCGGCGTGGCGCGGGTCGCCAGCCGGCGGATGGCGCAGGCGCAGACCGTCGCTGTCGTCGAGGCCGGTGGCTTGTCGGTCTCGCTCGGCGATCTGCTCGGCCCGGAGTTCGGCGGCTCGGCGGAGCTGTGGTCGGCGGACCGGTTCCACCCTTCGCCCCAGGGCTACGCCCGCGTCGCCGACGTCCTGCTACCGGCCGCCCTGCAGGCGCTCGGCGTGGACCTGGCCGCCGGGCTCACCGAGCGCGACAGCGTGCAGGACGTCGACCTCGCCGCGAGCGTCGCCGCCGCGGACCCCGGGCTCGTCGTCGAGACCGTCGAGGGAGCGCAGGGCGCCGCGGCCGTCGGACCCGGCCGGCTGGCGCGCCTCGTACGCCGGGTGCCGCTCGTCGGCCGCGTCGAGCCCGAGGGCCGTACCGGCAGCGAGCAGGCCGCGGCGGCCGACGAGGCCACGCTGTGACGGTGCTGCCCTGCTCACGTGCCACGGGGCTCCCCCCGAATGCCGTTCGGTGGGGGCGTTAGCGTGTGTCACCACCGCGCATCTTCGACAGGAGCCTTCGCATGCCCGAGGCAGTGATCGTCTCGACCGCCCGCTCGCCGATCGGGCGGGCTTTCAAGGGTTCTCTCAAGGACGTCCGTCCCGACGACCTCACGGCCGTGATCGTGCGGGCGGCGCTGGACAAGGTGCCCGGCCTGGAGGCGCGCGACATCGACGACCTGATGCTGGGGTGCGGGCTGCCCGGTGGGGAGCAGGGCCACAACCTGGCACGGGTGGTCGCCGTGCAGCTCGGCTACGACTTCCTGCCTGGCACCACCGTGACGCGCTACTGCTCCTCCTCGCTGCAGACGACCCGGATGGCGGCGCACGCGATCCGGGCGGGTGAGGGCGACGCCTTCATCTCCGCCGGCGTGGAGATGGTGAGCCGCTTCATCAAGGGCAACAGCGACTCCCTGCCCGACACGATGAACCCGATTTTCGCCGAGGCCCAGGCCCGCACCGCCGGTTTGAGCGAGGGCGGCCACGACTCCTGGCACGACCCGCGCGAGGACGGGCAGCTCCCGGACATCTACCTGGCGATGGGCCAGACAGCGGAGAACCTCGCCCGCCTCAAGGGGGTCAGCCGTCAGGAGATGGACGAGTTTGCGGCCCGTTCGCAGAACAACGCCGAGAAGGCCATCGCCAACGGCTTCTTCGAGGCCGAGATCAGCCCGGTGCAGCTGCCGGACGGCACGACGATGACCAAGGACGCCGGCCCGCGGGCGGGAGTGACCGTCGAGGGGATGGCGGGGCTCAAGCCGGTCTTCCGCCCGGACGGCCTGATCACCGCCGGCAACGCCTGCCCGCTCAACGACGGCGCCTCGGCCGTCATCGTCATGAGCGACAGCAAGGCCGCCGAGCTGGGGATCATCCCGCTGGCCCGGATCGTCTCCACCGCCGTCACTGGCCTGTCGCCCGAGATCATGGGCTACGGACCGGTCGAGGCCACCCGCCTCGCGCTCAAGCGCGCCGGCAAGACTGTGGACGACATCGACCTGTTCGAGATCAACGAGGCCTTCGCCGCCCAGGTCATCCCCTCCTACCAGGACCTGGACATTCCGCTGGACAAGCTGAACGTCCACGGCGGCGCCATCGCGCTCGGCCACCCGTTCGGCTCCACCGGCGCCCGCATCACCGGCACCCTCATCAACGGCCTGCAGAGTCTCGACAAGCAGTGGGGCGTCGAGACGATGTGCGTCGGCGGCGGTATGGGCATGGCGATGGTCCTGGAGCGCCTCAGCTAGCTGCCAGGCAGGTTGCCCCTGGTCAACCGTCGCACAAGCGGCGCGCGCGGTCGAGCAGGGCCGCCGCATCGGGCGCACCGAGCGCGGCGACCAGCCCGGCCGGGACCGGCTCGCCGAGCAGTTCCGCTCGGTGCATCAGCAGGTGCGCGACGGCGTCGTCGGCGGGCCGACCGGTGCGCACGAGGTCGTCGGCGGTCACGGCGAGCTGGTCAGGCAGCGCGAGGTCGCTGTCCAGCCGCGGCAGCCGCACCGGAGCCTCGCCCGCGGCGTCGGCGAGCCATTGGGCGAGGTGGTGGACGACGTCGGCGCGGGTGCCGAACGGCGGTGCGGCAGCCTGCCAACGGGCGGCCGTGAACAGCCGCAGGCGGCCCACGAACGAAGCGGCCTCCCGGGCGAGCAGCGCACTCACTGTCCGGCCGCGCCGATCCGGCAGCACGACGACGTACCTCCTCCCGCCACCGGCGGGAGCCTGCCGCGGTGGAGGCAGTCTGCCGGATACCGACCCCGCGGCGCCCGGCACGCCAGGTCGCAGCCGGGGGTGCCGAGCCCGTACGTCCTGGCCTGCATCCCCGCGCCCGCCAGGTCAGGCCGGGTAGCGTCGGCGCGTGCCCCGACCTTCCCGCGCGGGACGCCGTTCCGCCGCACCCCTCGTGCGCGCCGTCACCGGCGGGCTACCGGCGAGCCGGGCATGCTGACCGCCCTGCTCGGCGTGCTGGCCGTGGTCGCCCTCACGCTCGGCACCGCGCTCTACGTCGCCGCGGAGTTCAGCCTCGTCGCCGTCGAGCGCACGCAGCTCGAGAGCGCCGCGAAGGCCGGGGACGCCGGTGCGGTCCGGGTGCTCGCAGCCGTCCGTACGCTGTCGTTCCAGCTGTCCGGGGCGCAGCTCGGCATCACCATGACGACGCTGGTCGTCGGCTTCATCGCCGAGCCGTCGATCTCGGTGCTGCTCGAACCGGTGCTCCAGGCGGCGGGACTGCCGGAGGGCGCCGCGGGCCCGGTCTCGCTCGCGACCGCCCTGGTCTTCGCGACCGTCCTGCAGATGGTCGTCGGCGAGCTCATCCCCAAGAACCTCGCCATCGCCCGGCCGATGCAGGTCGCCCGCGCCGTCGCCGGGCCGCAGCGGATGTCGAGTGCCGTCCTCCGGCCGCTCATCGCGGTGTCCAACGGCTCGGCCAACCGGATCGTGCGCCTGCTCGGTATCGAGCCGCAGGAGGAGCTGCGCTCGGCGCGCTCGGCCGAGGAGCTCGGGAGCCTCGTCCGGAGCTCGGAGGAGCAGGGGGCCCTGTCGTCGCAGACCGCCTCCATGCTCGCCCGCTCGCTGGCGTTCGGCGACCGCACCGCCGGCGACGTCATGACGTCCCGTACGCAGCTGGTGTCGCTGCCGGCGACCGGCACGGTCAGCCAGCTGCTGAGCCTGGCGGAGTCCTCCGGCCACTCCCGCTTCCCCGTCGAGGGAGAGAGCGTGGACGACGTCGTCGGGGTCGTGCACATCAAGCAGGCCCTCGCGGTGCCGCGCGAGCAGCGGCCGCACGCGCAGCTGTCCGGGGTGATGGGCCCGGTGCCCCGGGTGCCGGAGACGGTGCACCTCGACCGGCTGCTGGTCACCCTGCGCCAGCCCGGCCTGCAGATGGCGGTCGTCGTCGACGAGTACGGCGGCACGGCGGGCATCGTCACCCTGGAGGACCTCGTCGAGGAGCTCGTCGGGGAGGTCGACGACGAGCACGACGAAGGGTCGCGCCCGTCGGTGGAGAAGCGCCGCAGCGGTCTGGTGCTGTCCGGCCTGTTGCGCGACGATGAGGTCGCGGGCGTCGCCGGCCTGCAGATGCCCGAGGGGCCGTACGACACCCTCGGCGGGCTCGTCATGGCCCGGCTGGGCCGGATGCCGAGGAAGGGCGACGTCATCGACCTCGACGGCTGGCGGCTGACGGTCACCGAGCTCGACGGCCGGCGCGTCGACCGGGTCCTCGTCCAGGAGGTGCTCCCCGACGACGAGGACCACGAGGCGGCGCCCGGAGCGGCCGCCGCGCGCGAGCAGGCGCCGGCGTGAGCGGCCTGGCCCTGCTCGTCGCCGTCCTGCTGCTGGCCGGCAACGCCTTCTTCGTCGGCGCGGAGTTCTCCGTGATGAGCGTGCGGCGCAGCCAGGTGGAGCCGCTCGCCGCGAGCAGCCGGCGGGCCCGTACCGTGCTGGACGCGCTGCAGCACCTGTCGCTCATGCTCGCCGGGGCGCAGCTCGGCATCACGCTGTGCTCGCTCGGCCTGGGCGCCGTGGCCGAGCCGGCGGTCGCGCACCTGCTGCAGGACGCCCTCGAGGCCGCGCACGTCCCCGAAGCGCTGCTGCACCCGATCGCGTTCGCGGTCGCGCTCACCATCGTGGTCTTCCTACACATGGTGCTCGGCGAGATGGTGCCCAAGAACATCGCGCTGGCCACGCCGGAGCGCGCCGCCCTGCTGCTGGTGCCGCCGCTGGTGGCCTACGCGCGGGCGGTCGGACCGGTCCTGCGAGCCCTCAACGCCATCGCCAACGCCGGCCTGCACCTGCTCCACGTCGAGCCGAAGGACGAGCTGACGTCGTCGTACTCGCCGGACGAGCTGGCCGACATCATCGCCGAGTCGCGCAACGAGGGGCTGCTGGACCGTGACGAGCACGAGCGGCTGTCCGGAGCACTCGCGCTGCAGCAGACCGCCGCCCGCGACGTCATGGTGACCGCCGACCGCCTCGTCACCGTGCCGGAGACGATCACCGCCGACGAGCTGGAGGCCCTCGTGGTCGTCACCGGGTTCTCCCGGTTCCCGGTGCGCTCGGCGCAGGACGACCCGCAGACCCACGGGACCGTCGAGGGCGGCCTGGTGGGGTTCGTGCACGTCAAGGACATGCTCGGGATGAGCCCGGCCGCCCGGAGCCGGCCGCTGCCGCCGGCGCTGCACCGACCCATGCCGCAGCTGCGGGCGGACCTGCCGCTGGAGCAGGTGCTCAGCGCACTGCAGCGCAACAAGAGCCACCTCGCGCAGGTCGTCGACGAGCACGGCGCCATCGGCGTGCTGGCCCTCGAGGACGTCCTCGAGGAGTTCGTCGGCGAGGTCGAGGACTCCACCAATCCGCTCAACGCGCCGGCACTGCGCTGAGCCGGCGCCCCGGCGCAACGCAAGGGCCGCCACCCCGTACCGGGTGGCGGCCCTTCGTCTCCGGGTCGGCGGGGCTAGCGGCGGCCGCCCTGCAGGTAGCTCAGCAGCCGGAGGATCTCCAGGTAGAGCCAGACCAGCCCCACGACCAGGCCGAAGGCGATCCGCCAGGACTCCCGCTCGGGGGCGCCCGCCGCGACCATGCGCTCGGCCTGGTCGAAGTCGAGCACGAAGGTGAGCGCCCCGAAGGTGATGAAGGCAAGGCTGAACAGCACCGACAGCACGACGTTGTCACCGCGGATGCCCAGGGCGTCCCCGTCGCCGAACAGCCCGACGACGACGTTGAGCAGCAGCACCGCGAACAGCCCGACGAAGCCGAACATCACAACCTTGGTGAAGCGCGGGGTGGCCCGCAGCCGGCCGCTCTTGTAGCCGAAGGCCACCGCGGCGAAGACCGCCACGGTGCCGACGACGGCCTGCACCACGATCCCGGAGTAGGTGTTCTCGTAGACGTGGCTGATGCCGCCGACGGCGATCCCCTGCACGGCGGCGTAGGCAAGGACCAGCGCCGGGCTCACCTGCCGCTTGAAGATGTTGACCATCGCCAGCCCGAAGCCGACGAGCGCGGCGAGGATCACGACGCCGAAGCTGAGGTCCAGTGCCCAGGCGGCTGCGCCGGTCACCACCATCAGGCCCAGCAGGACGCCGGTCTTGACCATGATGTCGTCGACCGTCAGACGCTGCGGGGCGCCGTAGACGTCGGCCACCTCCTGCGCGGTCGGCGCGCCGCGCAGGCTCTCGATCAGCGGGGCGCTCCGCTGGAAGACGGGGTTGTTGCTGCTCTGCAGAGCCATGGTCTGCTGCTCTCCTCCACGCGGTCCACGGTCGGGACCGGTCACCGCGTACAACGTTCAAGACGCCGCCAGTGTGCCCGACCAGGAGCTCAGGTGGGTGCCGCGACGGGTGGTGCCCCCGGCGGGACTCGAACCCGCAACCCAGGCGGTTTAAGCGCCTCGTCTCTGCCGGTTGGACTACAGGGGCTCGACCGCCAAGGATATCCCGCCGCCCGGCAGGCAGCAGGGCTGTGCCGGGAGGCTGTGAGGAGGCAGACTACGCGAGTGCCCGCCCCCGGCCCGCTCCGCACGGCGAGTGCCGGCCTGCTCGCCGTGGGACTGGTCGTCGCCGGCCTGGGAGCCGTCCACCTGGCCGGTGACCTGCCTGTCGAGCCGCCGGTCCCGTTGCCCTGGTGGGGTCTTCTCGGCGCCTACCTCGTCGCCGGGCACTTCACGCTGGGCTTCCAGCGTCGGGAGAGCAGCATTCTCGTCGCCCTGACGCAGCTGCCGCTCGCGCTCGGCGTCATGCTCGTCGCGCCGCTCACCCACCTCGTCGTCCGCCTGGCCGTCGCCGCGCTCGACTGCGTCCTGCGCCGGCGGGGGCCCCTCAAGTGCCTGGTCAACCTGGGCCTTGCCAGCACCGAGGTCGGCCTGGCTGCTGGCGTCCTCGCCGCCCTGCACTCCTCCGGCGACCTCGGCCCCGGCCTGTGGGCAGCGGTCCTGCTCGGCCTGCTCCTGGCCGGTACCGCGTCGCAGCTCAGCCTCAGCCTGTTCTTCCGGGTGCTCGGCATGTCCCGCTCCCGCCAGGATCTCCTCGAGCCGCTCGTCGTCGAGGCGGTGACCAGCACCGTCTTCGCCGGCCTCGCCGTCCTCACGGTCGAGGCCGCGTCGGCGAACCGGTGGACCCTGGCCGTCGTCGGCGCCCTCGCAGGTTTCCTCGCGGTGTCCTACCGCGGCTACCAGCGACTCGCCGCCCAGCAGCGGGCGACCGAGGACCTTTACTCCTTCGTCAAGGTGCTGGGGCCGGTCGACGTCGAGCAACCGGACGCCTTCCAGGTGCTCGAGCACGTGCGCGAGCTGCTGCACGCCAAGCACCTCGAGCTGGCCGTTGCCGACCGGCAGGGCCAGCTCGGCCGTTGCCTGAGCGTACGGCTGGGGGCAGCGCCGCAGAGGCGGGAGGGCCACCTGCGCGCGCCGGTCGGCGAGGGGCCAGACGTGCGGGCCGCACGCATGACCACGCCGATGGTCGTCGGTGGGACGTTTCTCGGGCTGCTGACCGCCGAGCACCGCGTGACGAGCGACCGCGGCTTCGACATGAAGGATTTGCGACTGCTGGAGACGGTCGCTACCGAGCTCGCCACCGCGATCGACCGTGGGCGCCTGCTGCGCGACCTGGCCCGCGCCGCCTCGACCGACCCGACGACCGGCCTGCCCAACCTGCACCGCGTCACCCGGGGTCTGGACGACATGCTCGTCGAGCGCCCCGGGGTCGTCCTGGCCGCCGTCGCCGTCGACTCCTTCCGCGAGGTCAACGACACCCTCGGGCACCAGGTCGGCGACGACCTGCTGCGCGAGGTCGCGGCGCGGCTGCACGCCGCCGCCCCCGACGCGCTGATCGGACGCATCGGCGGCGGCCGTTTCGCGGTCGCCGCCGGCACGCCGGAGGCCGGTGCGGACCCGGGGATGTTCGGGCTCGGGCTGCGAGCCAAGGTCGAGGGCGGCGCTCAGCTCGGCGCGGTCGGCACCCACGTGCGGCTCTCCGTCGGCTGCGTCCACGCGCCCGAGCACGGGTGCGACGCAGCGACGCTGCTGCGCCGAGCCGAGACCGCAATGTACAGCGCCCGGCTGGCACACGGGGGACCGGTGCTCTGGGAACCGGCGTACGAGGTGCAGGGGCAGCGCCGGCTCGCCGTCGTGACGGCGCTGCGGGAGGCCTTGGCCGGCGGCGCCGTCGGCGTCGCCTTCCAGCCCAAGGTGTCGGCGCGCACCGGCGCGGTGACCGGCGTGGAGGCACTGGCCCGTTGGACCCACCCGGCGCTGGGCTGCATCACGCCGGAGGAGTTCGTCCCGCTGGCCGAGGCCTCCGGGCTGATGGCCGCACTGACCGACACCGTGCTGAAGCAGGCGCTGGCTGCGTGCAGCTGCTGGCAGCCCGGGGGCGGCGCTCAGGTGGGCGTGGCGGTCAACGTCAGCGCCGACACCCTGCAGGATGGCGGCTTCGTCACCGAGGTGGCCGCGCTGCTGCGCTGCACCGGCGTCCCGGCCGGCCTGCTCACCCTCGAGCTCACCGAGGACATCGTCGTCGCCGATCCGCAGCTGGCCGCCGAGCGCATGCACGAACTGCGGGCGCTCGGTGTGAAGCTGTCGATCGACGACTTCGGCACCGGCTACTCGTCGCTGACCTACCTCAAGGGCCTGCCCATCGACGAGGTGAAGATCGACAAAGGCTTCGTCGCCGCCCTTGTCGGCGACGCCGGTGACCAGGCCGTGGTCCGGGCCGTGGTCGACATCGCCCACACCCTCGGCCTGGCCGTGGTCGCCGAGGGCGTGGAGCACGAAGACCAGCACAACCTCCTGGCGAGGCTGGGGGTGGACGAGGAGCAGGGTTACCTGCATGCTCATCCCATGCATGCCCTCCAGATAGCGACCTGGTTGCGTCGCCGTGACAATGAGCGGCTCCTGGGCTAGCCCACGGAGAGGCTCAGGGACGGTCGGGATCTGCGGGTCCTGGCCCGGAGAAGGCCGCCCGCGGGACATCAGCCCCAGACAGTGCCGCGCACGATGCTCACCTCCGTGGGACTTCCCGGCTGTCCCCGCTGTGGACAGTGCTGGGAGGTTAGGGGTCCTCTGCCGCCGCGTCCACGGGACGGATCGCCCATAGACTGCGATAGCATACGAATTCGGGCAGAAAGTTCACCCGTCCGGCCCAAAGCAGACACTTTCCGTGACCCAGGTGGCTTACTCCACGAGGCCTGCCACCTCCTTGGCCCGGGTCAGCACGGCGTCCAGCATGGGCTCGGTGAGCCGGCCGGTGAAGGTGTTCTGCTGGCTCACGTGGTAGCAGCCGAGCAGGCGCAGGCCTCCCGGCAGCACCGCCTCCACCCCGTGCCCGAAGGCCGGCAGCCGCGGGGGCAGCTCCTGACCGGCCGCGAGCAGGGCCGGCGGCAGCGCCGCCCAGCCGAAGCCGCCCAGCACGACCACCGCCGCCGTCGACGGCAGCACCCAGCGCAGCTCCGCGGCGAGCCAGGGGGCGCAGGTGACCCGCTCCTGCGGCGAGGGCCTGTTGGCCGGCGGCGCACAGCGAACGCCGAGGGTGATCCGGGTGTGCTGCAGCTCCTGGCCGTCGCCGGCGTGCGTGCTCGTCGGGAGCCTCGCCAGCCCGGCGCGGTGCAGCGCCGCGAACAGCCAGTCACCGCTCCGGTCGCCGGTGAAGATGCGCCCGGTGCGATTGCCGCCGTGGGCCGCCGGGGCGAGGCCCATGATGAGGATGCGCGGCCGCTCCGCTCCCCAGCTCGAGACCGGCCGGCCCCAGTAGTCCTCCGAGGCGTACGACGCCCGCTTGACGCGCGCGACCTCCTCGCGCCACGCGACCAACCGCGGGCAGGCCCGGCAGACGCTCGCCCGCGCCTCGAGCTCGCGCAGCGTCGGGGCGCCGGCCAGGCGGACGACGTCCTGGGCGCTGCGCGCGACCGGGGTGGCTGGACCTGCGACGTCCTGCGGGTGGCCGGAGCCGGGAGGGAGCACCCGGACGAGCGTAGGTGGCGGGCTACGGCGCGCTGGTGCCCTGTCGGCCGTAGCGGTCCTCCAGGCGGACGACGTCGTGCAGCTGCGTCGTCGAGGCCTCGAGCATGACGGTGTCGACCAGCGCCGTGAGCCGGTGCCGGACGCCGGGGCGCAGGTGCACGGACTCGCCGGGCAGGAGCTCGAAGACCTCCAGCGCGTCCTCGGACAGGCCGATCTCGCACCGCAGCCGCCCCGACTGCACGCTGATCACCTCCTCCTTCTCCTCGTGGTACTGCAGCGACAGGGCGTGCCCCTCCGTGACGTGGATGGCCTTGCCGCAGAACTTGCCGTCGACGAGCGCGAACAGCTCCTCGTGCCCCCACGGCTTGTCCTGGCGCTTGACCTGGCTGACCCAGTCGGCCTTGCTCATGTCGCTCCCGTTCGTCCCGCGGTCGGTGTCGGCACGCTCCAGGCGATGCCGTCCAGGATGTCTTCCTCGCTGACCAGGACCTCCGCGAGGCCCAGCCCTTCCATGGCCGTGCGCAGCACCAGCGCGCCGGCGCCGATCACGTCGACCCGCCCCGGGTGCATGACCGGGAGCCCTGCCCGCTGGCTCCTCGTCGACGCCAGCAGCAGGTCACTGACCCGACGGACCTGCGCCGCGCTGAGGCGCGACAGGTGGATGCGCTGCGGGTCGTACGCCGGCAGGTCGAGGGCGAGGGCGGCGACCGTCGTCACCGAGCCGGCAAGGCCGACGGCCGTGCGGGCCCGCCCCACCGGCACCGCCGCCCTGACCTGGGCGAGCGCCTGCTCGACATCCTCACGCGCCGCCCGGACCTGCCCGGGCGTCGGCGGGTCGTCGGCCAGGTGACGCTCGGTGAGCCGCACGCAGCCGACATCGACCGACAGCGACGCCTCCACCCGATCGCTGCCCAGCACGAACTCGGTGGAGCCGCCGCCGATGTCCATCACGAGGAAAGGGCCGCCGGCCGGGTCGAGCCCCCGGGTGGCTCCGTCGAAGGACAGCGTGGCCTCCTCGGATCCGCTGATCACCTCCGGCGCGACGCCCAGCACGTCGAGCACGAGGGCGGAGAAGGAGTCGCGGTTACGGGCGTCGCGGGTGGCGCTGGTCGCGACCAGGCGGGTCGCCTCGACGCGCAGTGAGCGGCAGGTGGCGGCGTAGTCGGTCAGGGCGAGGCGGACCCGCTCCAGCGCGGCCGGGGCCAGCTCGCCGGTGCGGTCGACGCCCTGGCCGAGCCGGACCACCCGCATCTCCCGGTGCACGTCGGTCTTGTGGCTCCCGTCGACGTCGGCGACGAGCAGGCGCAGCGAGTTGGTGCCGCAGTCGAACGCCGCGACCCGCGTCACGTGGTCCTGCGGCGGCGGGCCGGCGGGGTCCGGGCGGCGCGGCCCTCCTCGTCGGGATCGACACACGGCCCCCGGGACGCCCAGTCCGGGAGCAGCGCGAGGGCCTCGTCGCCGAAGGGGTTGACGCCCGGGCCGACCGCGAGGCTGTGCGCGACGAGGACGTGCAGGCACTTCACCCGGGTGGGCATCCCGCCCTGCGCGGGCACCCCCTCGAGCACCTCGTGCGCGTCGCGCCGGGCGAGGTAGTCGCGGGCGGCCGCCTCGTAGCGCGCCCGCAGGTCCGCGTCGTCGGCGAGGCGGTCGGTCATCGCACGCATCCGCCCCTCGCTCTCCAGCGTGCCGATGGCCGACGCCAGGCGCGGGCAGGTGAGGTAGAACAGCGTCGGAAACGGGCTGCCGTCCTCCAGCCGGGGCCGGGTCTCGACGACCTGCGGGAGTCCGCAACGGCAGCGGGAGGCGACACCGGTCATCGCCCGCGGCTCCCGGCCGAGCTGACGGCCGACGGCGCGGCGGTCCCGGGCGTCGGTGCCGGTCATCTCGCCGCTGCGTCCGCGGCCTGCGCACTGCCCCACAGCTGCGACCACCAAGGCGCCTCGGGCCCCACCGGCAGCGGTGCGGCATCCGGCGTCTCGGCGGGCGTGGCGGCGTCGGGCCCGAGCACGACGTACGTCGTCTCCCCTGGCTTCACGAAGTGCAGCCGCTCGCGGGCGAGGGACGCGACGTACGACGGGTCGTCGAGCAGCGCCCGCTGCCGCTCGAGCGCGGCGACCCGGTCACGCTGGGCCGCCCGGGTGTGCTCGAGCTGGGCGATCAGGCCGCGCTGCGCGAGGTACTCCCGCAGCGGGAGCGCGGCACTGACCACGAGCGCGCACAGGACCAGCCCGAGCACCGCCGCCCGGGTGGTCAGCCCGACCGACCCCGGCGTGGCCGCCGCCGCGGCCGCGCGGCGGGCGCTACCGCGGGCCCGCTCGGAGCGGCGCAGGGCGCTGCGGCTGCCGGCACCGCGGCCGGGACGGCGGGGACGGTCCACGACGGCGCGGGCCTAGACCTGGCCCTCGGTGGGGCGAAAACGCGGGAAGGCGGTGGCGCCGGCGTAGCGACCGGCGTCGTCGAGCTCCTCCTCGATGCGCAGCAGCTGGTTGTACTTGGCCACCCGCTCGCTGCGGGCCGGTGCGCCGGTCTTGATCTGGCCGCAGTCGGTGGCCACGGCGAGGTCGGCGATCGTGGTGTCCTCGGTCTCGCCGGAGCGGTGGCTGAGCATGCAGCGGTAGCCGCTGCGGTGGGCCAGGTGCACCGCGTCGAGGGTCTCGGTGAGGGTGCCGATCTGGTTGACCTTGACGAGCAGCGCGTTGCCGCAACCGCGGGCGATGCCGTCGGCCAGGCGCACCGGATTGGTGACGAACAGGTCGTCGCCGACGACCTGCACCGTGCCGCCGAGCCGCTCGGTGAGGTGCGCCCAGCCGTCCCAGTCGCTCTCGTCGAGCGGGTCCTCCAGGGAGACGATGGGATAGCTCGCGACGAGGTCGGCGTAGTAGTCGGTCATCTGCTCGGCGGTGCGGTCGGCGCCCTCGAAGCGGTAGCCGCCCGGCCCGTGGAACTCGCTGGCGGCCACGTCGAGCGCGAGCGCGACGTCGCGGCCGGGGGTCAGGCCAGTGGCGGTGACGGCCTCCAGGATGAGGTCGAGCGCCTCGCGGTTGGCCGGCAGGTCGGGGGCGAAGCCGCCCTCGTCGCCGACGCTCGTGGTCAGGCCGCGGGCCTTGAGGACGGCCTTGAGGGAGTGGTAGACCTCCACGCCCATCCGCAGCGCCTCGGCGAAGCTGGCCGCCCCGATCGGCGCGACCATGAACTCCTGCACGTCGACGGTGGTGTCCGCGTGCGCGCCGCCGTTGAGGATGTTGAGCATCGGCACCGGGAGCAGGTGGGCGTTGGGGCCACCGACGTAGCGGAACAGCGGGAGCCCGAGCGAGTCGGCCGCCGCCCGGGCGACGGCGAGCGAGACCCCGAGCAGCGCGTTGGCCCCGAGCCGGCTCTTGTCGGGGGTGCCGTCGAGGTCGAGCAGGGCCTGGTCGACGAGGCGCTGCTCGGTCGCCTCCAGGCCGACCAGCTCCGGGCCGAGGGTGTCGAGCACCGCGTCGACGGCCTGGCGCACCCCCTTGCCGCCGTAGCGCTCGCCGCCGTCGCGCAGCTCCACGGCTTCGTACTGGCCGGTGCTCGCCCCGCTGGGTACGGCGGCGCGGGCGAGGGTGCCGTCGTCGAGGGCGACCTCGACCTCGACGGTGGGGTTGCCGCGCGAGTCGAGGATCTCGCGGGCGCCGACGGCCTCGATGGCGGGCACGGGTGCTCCTGACGGCAGGTACGGGCTGGGGCGGTTCCGCGAGACTAGCGGGGCCCCTGGCCGTGCCCGGTCAGGCGCGCAGGAGCCACGCGCCGGCCCGTACGGTGCCGGCCGGCCACCCGGGCGTCAGCGGCCACAGGTCTGGCCAGCCGAGATCGCGGTGACCGTCGACGCCGGGTCCAGGCCGTCGAGCAGCCCCGACAGGCCGGTCAGGCTCGACCAGCCCGGACCGGCGGGCCCCTGGGCGACCTGGACGTCGGGCAGCACGGACTGCAGCTCGTCGAGCCGGGAGCCGGTGCCGAGACCGTCGGAGGTGGTGAGCGAGCGGTCCTGCGCGCCGGTGTCGGTCCAGCCGACGAAGCGGTCGCCGTCGAGCAGCACCGTGAAGCCGTCGACGCCCACGGCCTCCCGCGGCCCCTGCGGACAGTCCGGCAGCGCCGTCGTCGCGGTCGGGCCCAGTGCGTCCTCGACCGCCAGCCGGACGGCCTCCCCGGTCGTCGTCGCGAACGGCAGCGGCGCGACCGAGGAGTCGCCCCCGATGACGCCGAGCCCGTCGCCCTGCAGCAGCAGCACAGCCGGCGCGTCCATGTCGGTCGTGGGTGACGGGGAGGTGGCAGGGGCGCTCGGACCCGCGGCGCCGGACAGCGCGCTGGACGAGGCCCGGGCCGGCCCGGTCGACCGAGCGTCCGACACGCAGCCGGCCAGCAGCACCGCCACGGCGGCGACGGTCAGGGCGCGGTGCAGCCGGGGGCGTACGGTCATGCTGCAGTACACCAGCGCCGCCGTCAGGGGTGGGACGCCGGTGTCGTCAGGCGACAGGGCGAGGGTCCGGGACCGGCGCGGGCCCGGTCAGGCCGGGGAGGGGAACGGCCCGGACCAGCGGGCCGCCCACTCGTGCGGGCCCAGCGAGGCGGGGTCGCCGCCGCCGGCGCGGACCTCCCGCTCGGCACCGGCCAGGGCGTCGCGGTAGCGGCGGGCCACGGCGCGCAGCGCCGCCTCGGGGTCCACGCCCTGCTCGCCGCACTGCCGCACCAGCTCCCACAGCCCGCCGCCCGGCCCCTCGTACACCGGGACGGGCGCCCCCAGCCGGGTCCCGCGCCGCTGCAGCTTGCTCGCCAGCGACAGCGCCGGCTGACCGAGCGGCACGCCCTCCGTCACCGACGTCCGGCCCTTCTCCCTTGCCTTGAGCGTCTCCCAGCTGCCCTCCAGGTCGTCGGCGGGAGCGCCGGCGAACACGTGCGGGTGCCGGCGTACGAGCTTGTCGACGAGGTCGCCGGCGAGGTCGTCGATCGACCACGGCGGCGTCCCCTCCTCGGCCAGCCGGGCATGGAAGGCGACCTGCAGCAGGAGGTCGCCCAGCTCCTCGCGCAGCGCACCCGGGTCGTCGTCCTCCAGCGCCTGGTAGGCCTCGTACGCCTCCTCGAGCAGGTAGGGCCGGAGCGAGACGTGGGTCTGCTCGGCATCCCACGGGCAGCCGCCCGGGCTGCGGAGCCGGTCCATCACCGCGACCACGTCGAGCAGCCGCGCTCCGGGGGGGTCACAGGAACCGGGAACGACCCGGACGTCCGTTCCGAGCTGCTCGGCCGGGACGGTGTCGCCGGCGGCGGGCAGGCCGACCGCCGGCTGGCCGGCGGCCGCGCGCTGCCGCAGCCGCTCGGCGAGCTCGGCCGCCGGCACCACCTCGACCTCGACGCCGGCTTCGCGCAGGGCGTCGAGCTGCCGGTGGTCGGCGCCCGCGACGAGCACCGGCCCCGACTGCAGCGCCTGCCAGGCCGGGAAGGACAGCAGCCCGGGCGGCGTCCACGCCGAGGTCGTGACGAGCAGGACCTGTCCGGGAAGGGGGCCCACGCTACTGCTGCGGCGAGGGCAGGATCTGCTCGTCGGGCGGCGACGCACCGCCCGGCGCCGCCGGATCGCCCTGCGGGGCCGCCGGGCCGCCGGCCGGCGCCTCGGGACTGCTCACCTCGCGCGGACCGGTAGCGGCGCGGTCCACGACCGACAGCGCCTGCCCGTCCCAGGACCCGAACCGCGGGTTGACGGTGATGTCCAGGCTGGCTGCGGTCTTGGCCAGCAGGGCCTGCACCGCGGTGTCGCGCTGCTGCTGCAGGACGGTGCGGCGCAGCTCCGGGGCCGCCTGCTCCGGCGTCGTGGTCCGTCGCTGGAGCACCCGCACCAGGTGGCCACCCCGCGGCGAGGCCACCGCGAAGGTGTCGCCGGGCTTCGCCGCGAAGGCCGCGGTGCCGTAGTCCTCCAACCCTTCGCCGGCAAACCCGCTGCGCGGCAGGAACCCGAGGTCGCCGCCGCTGTCCTTGGTCGCCTCGTCGAGCGAGCGGGTGCGCGCGAGCTGGCCGAACGCCTCGTCGGACAGCCCCCTGGCCTGCGGCAGCAGGGCCTGCGCCTCGGCGAGGCTGGCCAGCTGGACCTGCGCGGTGCGCACCCGGTCGTAGGTGTCCAGGCCGGCCTGGTAGGCCTGCTCGAGCTGCTCGCGGGGGACGGGCACGTCGGCAGTGAGGGTGTCGCCCAGCGCCGCCGTCTGGGCGCGGGTGCGCGCGAGGTCGCGAACCCGGTCCAGGCTGAGGCCGGCGGCGGCCGCCTGCTGGCGCAGCTCGTCGGCGCCGCCGACCGACGCCTGCAGCGCGGCGTACTGGGCGTCGACCTCCCCGGGCGTGACGGTCACCCCCTCCCGTCGCGCCGCCTCGTCGACGACCTCGCCGCTGATCAGCCGGCTCAGGACGTCGCGCTGGTAGGCGGCGCGGTCGGCGGCGAGCTGCGCGGCAGCCGGGTCGGCGAGCCCCTCGTCGACACGGCGCGCCAGTTCCTCGGTGCTGATCCGGCTGCTGCCGATGAGGGCGGCCGCGCCGGCGCGCATGGGCGAGCCGGCGCACCCCGCGAGCGCGAGTGCGGCGACGGCGGCGACGGCGACGCGGCGGACGTCACGGGTCACGGCAGGGTCCTCCAGGCAGCGGTGGGCAGGAGCAGCGTCGCACGAGCAGGTCTCACCGGGCGCCGCCCCCCACGGCCACCGCGGCACTCCCCGCCGCGGTGGCCGTGGGGGGGAGTGCCGCGGGAGTGCTGTCGCCGAGCACCGCGTCGAGCAGCCCGGCGGCCCATTCGAGCAGGGCCGTGTCGCGCAGCGGCTGGCCGCCGACCCTCCGGGTGATGGGGCGCGGCACCAGGACGGTGTCCACGGTCTGCTTGACGACGGACCGCGGGTAGAGCCGCTGCAACCGCAGCACCTGCGACTCGCGCAGCGGCATCGGCAGGAAGCGGACCTGCCCGGACGTTCCGCTGCCCTGCAGGGCCACCTCGGTGAGCCCGTGGTGCCGCGCGACCATCCGGAACGCGGCGACCGCGAGCAGGTTCTCCACCGGGGTCGGCAGCGGGCCGTACCGGTCGGTGAGCTCCTCACGCACGGCGGTGAGGGCAGCCTGGTCGGTGGCACCGGCGATGCGGCGGTAGGCCTCCAGCCGCAGCCGCTCCCCCGGCAGGTAGTCGTGCGGGAGGTGGGCGTCGACGGGCAGGTCGACCTTGGTGCCGGGCGCGTCGTCCTCGGGCGCCCGCTCCCCCGCCAGGCCGCGCTTGTAGTCGCCGACCGCCTCGCCGACCAGCCGCATGTACAGGTCGAAGCCGACACTGGCGATGTGCCCGGACTGCTCGCCGCCGAGCAGGTTGCCCGCCCCCCGGATCTCCAGGTCCTTCATCGCGACGGCCATGCCCGCACCGATCTCGGTGTTCTGCGCGATGGTGGCGAGCCGGTCGTGGGCCAGCTCGGTCAGCGGACGCTCCGGCGGGTAGGTGAAGTAGGCGTAGGCCCGCTCGCGACCGCGGCCGACCCGGCCGCGGATCTGGTGCAGCTGCGACAGCCCGAACTGGTCGGACTTGTCGACGATCAGGGTGTTGGCGTTGGGGATGTCGAGGCCGCTCTCGACGATCGTGGTGCAGACGAGCACGTCGAAGTGCTTCTCCCAGAACCCCACCATCACCTGCTCGAGGGCCTCCTCGCTGAGCTGCCCGTGGCCGGTGGCGATCCGGGCCTCGGGGACGAGCTCGCGCAGCCGGGCGGCGACCCGGTCGATCGACTCCACCCGGTTGTGCAGGAAGAAGACCTGCCCTTCGCGCAGCAGCTCGCGGCGGATCGCCGCTGCGATCTGCTTCTCGTCGTAGGGCCCCACGAAGGTGAGCACCGGGTGCCGCTCCTCGGGCGGGGTGAGGATCGTCGACATCTCGCGGATGCCGGTGAGGCTCATCTCGAGGGTGCGCGGGATCGGCGTCGCGGACATCGTCAGCACGTCCACGTCCGTGCGCAGCTGCTTGAGCTGCTCCTTGTGCTCGACGCCGAAGCGCTGCTCCTCGTCGACGATGACCAGGCCCAGGTCCTTGAACGCGGTGCCCTTGCTCAGCAGGCGGTGGGTCCCGATGACGACGTCGACGGTGCCCGCCGCGAGGCCGGCGAGGACCTCCTTCTGCTCCCGGTCGGAGTTGAACCGGCTCGTCGCCCGCACCGTCACGGGGAACTGCGCGAACCGGTCGCGGAAGGTGTTGTAGTGCTGCTGCACCAGCAGCGTCGTCGGCACCAGCACCGCCACCTGCTTGCCGTCCTGCACGGCCTTGAACGCAGCCCGTACGGCGATCTCGGTCTTGCCGTAGCCGACGTCGCCGGCGATGACCCGGTCCATCGGCGAGGGCTTCTCCATGTCGGCCTTGACCTCGTCGATCGCGCTGAGCTGGTCGGGCGTCTCGACGTACGGGAAGGCGTCCTCGAGCTCGCGCTGCCACGGCGTGTCGGCGCCGAACGCGTGCCCGGGAGCGGCCATCCGGGCGCTGTAGAGCTGGATGAGCCCGGCCGCGATCTCCTTGACGGCCTTTTTCGCCCGGCCCTTGCGCTTGGCCCAGTCGCCGCCGCCCAGCTTGTCCAGGCCCGGGGCCTCCCCGCCGACGTAGCGGGTGACGAGCTCGAGCTGGTCGGTCGGGACGAACAGCCGGTCACCCGGCTGGCCGCGCTTGCTCGGTGCGTACTCCAGGATGAGGTATTCGCGGGTCGCGCCCGCGACGGTGCGCTGCACCATCTGCACGTAGCGGCCGACGCCGTGCTGGTCGTGCACCACGGGGTCGCCGGGTCGCAGCTGCAGTGGGTCGACGGCGTTGCGGCGCCGCGACGGCATCTTCGTGCTCGGGTCCTTGCTGCCCAGCCCGCGGGTGCCGGTGAGGTCGGTCTCGGTCAGCACGACTGTCCGCAGCAGGGCGCTCTCGAAGCCGACGTCGAGGCAGCTGGTCGTGACCGTGACCACGCCCGGGCTGGGGGGCTCCTCCAGCGTGTCGACCAGGCGCGCCGGGAGGTCCTCGCCGGCGAGCACCTCGACGATCCGCTGCGCCGGCCCGTGCCCCTGCGTGGTCAGCACGACCGACCACCCGTCGGCGAGCCAGCGTCGTACGTCGCCGACGGCTCGCTCGGTCTCCCCGCGGTAGGCGGGGGCCTGGCGGGGGGCGAGCACGACGGTGTCGTCCTCCAGCTCGGCGTCGGAGGTGAACGGCGTCACCGACCACCAGCGCAACCCGATCTGCTGCGCGTGGTCGCGCACGTCGACCAGCGAGTGGTAGGCGGCCGCCCCGAGGTCGACGGGGGCCACGCCCCCGACCGCCGCCGTCGACCACGACGCCTCGAGGAACTCCTGGCTGGTGCGCACCAGGTCGTGGGCCCGGGTGCGGATGCGTTCCGGGTCGCAGACGACGACGGTGGTGCCCTGCGGCAGCTCGTCGACGAGCAGCACGAGGTCCTCGACGAGCACGGGAGCGAGCGCCTCCATGCCCTCGACCGGCGTGCCGTCCGCGATCCGCTCGCAGATCTCGCGCAGCTCCGGGTGCGTCCCCGCGAGCGCCCTGGCCCGCGCCCGGACGTCGGCGGTGAGCAGCAGCTCGCGGCAGGGGGGCGCCCACAGTCCGTGGCCCGCCACCTCCAGGGACCGCTGGTCGGCCACCTTGAACCAGCGCACCTCCTCCACCGTGTCGCCCCAGAACTCCACCCGTACGGGGTGCTCCTCGGTGGGCGGGAAGACGTCGACGATCCCGCCGCGCACGGCGAACTCCCCGCGCTTCTCCACCAGCTCCACCCGGGCGTACGCCAGGTCCACCAGCCGGCGGACGACGTCGTCCGGGTCGGTCTCCTGGCCCTGGACGAGCGTGACCGGCTCGAGGTCGCCGAGGCCGCGGACCTGCGGCTGCAGCAGCGACCGCACGGGGGCCACGACGACGTCGACCGGCCCGGTCGCCGGGTCGGTCTCGGGGCCGGTGGCGGGAGACGGGTGGGCTAGCCGGCGCAGCACGGCGATGCGGCGCCCGACGGTGTCGGCGCGGGGTGACAGACGCTCGTGCGGCAGGGTCTCCCAGGACGGGAACAGCGCGACCCGGTCGCCGTCCATGACGCTGCCGAGCGCGGCCACGAGGTCCTCGGCCTCCCGGCCGGTGGCGGTGACCGCCAGCACCGGCCGGCCGGTGCGGGCGGCGAGCGCGGCGACGACGAACGGACGCATCCCGGCAGGGGCGGTGAGGTCGAGCGCCGGCGCGCCGCTGTCGGCGGCCTCCAGGGCGCCGCGCAGGGCGGGGTCGCCGGTAACGAGGTCGAGCAGTCCGGCAAGCGGACCGGGCACGGAAATGGACATCCTCCAGGGCACGGCACTCGGCCCCGCTCGGCGGACTGCCGGGGGCGGTTTTCAGCCTACGTGGCGAACCGGGGTCGCCTGTGGCGGCGCCGTGCCAAACTGGACCGTGCCCATCAACAACCGGGGCACGGAGCACCAGGGGGCGTGCCCTCGCACAGGTGGCACCCGGCCCCTCGACCCAGCGCCGCGCAGCGGCTCGGAAGGCAGAGCGTGGACTTCGCACTCGCATTCGCCGGCCTGTTCGTCGGCATCGTGGTGGGCCTGACGGGCATGGGCGGCGGCGCGCTCATGACGCCGGTGCTGGTGCTGTTCTTCGGCATCCCGCCGCTCGCCGCCGTCTCCAGCGACCTCGTCGCCTCGGCGTTCATGAAGCCGATCGGCGGCTTCGTGCACCTGCGCAACGGCACGGTCAACACGGGCATGGCCAAGCTGCTCGTGCTCGGCTCGGTGCCCACCGCGTTCGCGGGCGTGTTCGTCCTGCGGGCCTTCGGCAACGGCGAGGCCGTGCAGAACGGCGTCAAGACGGCGCTGGGCATCGCGCTCCTGATCGCCGCGGCCTCGCTGGCGGTGAAGGCCTATCTCGCCCTGGTGGCCCGGGTGCGCCGCCGCGCGGAGGGCCTGTCGCCCGCCACCCAGTCGACCGGCTCTCCGCAGGTGGTGCTGCGTCCGGTGCCCACCGTCCTCGTCGGCATGCTCGGGGGCCTGATCGTGGGGATGACGTCGGTGGGCTCGGGCTCGCTGATCATCATCGCGCTGCTCGCGCTCTACCCCACCCTCAACGCCAACCAGCTGGTGGGCACCGACCTCGTCCAGGCCGTGCCGCTGGTCGCGTCCGCCGCGGTGGCCCACTACTTCTTCGGCGACTTCTCGCTCGACGTCACCGCCTCGCTGCTGGTGGGGGCGATCCCGGGCGTCTACGTCGGCGCGCGCTTCTCCTCGCAGGCTCCCGGCGGCGTCATCCGGCGCGCGCTCACGCTCGTCCTCGTCGCCTCCGGCCTCAAGCTGCTCGGCGTCGACACCGTCGTCCTCGGCTACGTCCTGCTCGCCGGCTGCCTGCTCGCGCCGGTAGCGTGGGCCGGGATCCGGCGCCGGCACGGCCTGCCGGCACTCGCCCGCCGGGAGCTCGCGGCCCGCGAGGCGGCGGCGTCGGCCCCGGGCGTGGCAGACCCCGAGGACGTGCGCGCCCAGGGTGCGGGGACGGGTTCGGCGACGCGCCCCTCCTGACGCGACCGCCCGGCGCGGCCCGCGCCTGACCTCGGCCGACCTCGGACGACAGCACCGCCCGGCCAGAGGCGGCCGGGCGGTGCTGTGGGTCCGGTCGTGGCGTCGCCCGCCACCCGGGTCAGGGCGTCTGGTCGATGACGACGCTGCGCCAGGCCCGCTTGGACGGCGTGTCGGTGAGCCGGTAGTCGGTCCCTGCGCCGTTGGTGTCGAAGTAGCTCACGAACGCCGCGTTGTTCTGGTACAGGTACTTCGCGGACGCCTTCAGCCAGGCCGCCCGGCCGGTGCCGTCGTCACCCGGGACGACCAGGCTGCCCATCTCGGCCACCCCGAAGGCCACCCCGGCCTTCTTGGTGGCGGCGACCGCGTTGCCGAACAGGTTCTCGGGCTGGCCGTAGCCGCCGTCCTGGAAGCCGTGGTCGTAGCAGTCCCAGCCCAGGGCGTCGACGTAGCTGGCGCCGACGAAGTAGTCCCGCCAGTTGCGCCCGGACTTCGGGTTGACGGTGTAGCACATGAAGATCTGGGTCGAGCGGAGCCTGCTGTTGCCCGCGGCGTGCGCCAGCGCGAACACCCGCCGGGTCGCCGCGCGGTAGGCGTCGAGCTTGAACTCGCCGCGGGCGATGTTGTCCTCGGGCTCGTGCAGGTAGGTGAACCAGGTGACCCGGTCGCGCGGGGCGTCGGCAAACCACTTGCTGAGCAGGGCGTCGTGCTGGCCGGAGTTGACCTCGCTCGGCGGCATCCGGAAGGACACGATCGCGTTGTGGTCGGTCAGCTTGGCACTGAGCGACGACCAGTCGTCGGGGGTGTTGTTGTCGAAGTAGCGGATGACCCCCAGCCGCCCGTAGCGGTTTTCCGACGTCGCCAGCGCCGACTGGTAGGTCGTGCCCTTCTCGGGCTTGACCACGGCTCCGAACTTCGTGGCGATGGTCGCGTCCGAGGGTTGGGCGGTCGCGACGAGCCCGGCGGTGAGGGCGGCGGCCGTCATCAGCACGGTCGCCCGTCGTGAGGGTGCGGGGGTAGGGCGCATGGTGGGGATCCTCAAGGTCGGTGCGGACGAGGCAGGACGCCCCGGGACAGGGAGCCGGCGCGGGGCATCAGGCGGCGGGAAGGTCGCCCAGGAACAGCACCCGCCCGCGCCAATCGACGCCGTTCTTGGCGGGGCCGCTGACGACAGTCGCGCCCCCCTGCGGGCGGCCGTTGAAGTCGACCCGGTTGAGGTTGCCGTTGGCGCGGGTGACGTAGAACAGCTTGCCCTCGGACAGGAAGGCCCCCGTGATGTCGGGCAGGCTCACCCCGGCCACCTGCGCGCGGACCGGGTGCACCACCCCGCTGTCCGGGCTGAACGCTCGTGAGTACAGCGCGCTGCTGCCGGCGAGGGTGTAGAACAGCCGGCCGGTGCCGTCGTAGAACATCGACGTGAGGTTGGGGATCTCAGCGTAGAACGCCGGCTTGCGGCCGCGGTAGGTCTGGCCCGAGCCGGTCTGCACGTCGGACCAGGCCGGGTCGTTGTAGGGGTCGACCCGCTTTTCCGGGCCCCACGTGCCGCCGTTCAGGGTGCGCCGGTAGAGGTCGCCGTCGGCCTTGCCGTAGAACAGCGTGCTCCCGATCTGGGTGGTGCCCCGCACCGCGGGGACGTTCAGCGGGGTGGAGCGGCGGGTGACGGGCCCCACACCGGAGCCGTCCAGGCGGCGGACGGTGAACGAGCCGCCGTCGCCGAGATAGACCCCGCCCGGCAGCCCCTGCAGCTGCTTGGAGGCCGCGGGCCGGCCGCCGGCGAGCGGGAAGAACGCGATCCGCTGCCGGACGGTCTTCGTCGGGCCGACCCCGATCACCCCGGTGTCGCTGCCCATCCACAGCCCCTTGCCAGTGGCGTACAGGACGTAGGTGCCCTCGCCGCGCGGGTTGCGGCCGGGGTTCCAGGACATCGGCACGCCGTTGGCCGGGTCGAGGGCGGCGACCCCGGGACGGGGCACCGCGCCGGGCCCGGCCCGGTTGTTGCCCAGGTCGTTGTTGAGCCAGCGCTGGTGGCCGCCGACGTAGACGGCCTCACCGGTCACGGCCGTGGACAGCAGCGAGTCACCGCCGGTGGAGGCGACCCAGGACGGCTGCACGTTCTGCCCGCTGGCGCCGGTCTCCCAGCGCGACGCCGAGTCGCAGAGCGTCCCGGCCCGGTCGCCACCGGTCGCGGCGAGCACGAAGTACCTGCCGTCCGGTGAGAAGTCGACGTCGCGCACGTAGCTGTCGAAGACCTTGGCGAGGCACTCCGGCTCGAGCCGGGTGGTCTTCCAGTCGCGCAGGGTGGCCCGGTCGCCGCCCTTCAGGTTCCACATGGCGATCTGGTCGTGCACGGTGCCGTCGACCCGCTTGAAGTTGCCGATCGCGACCATCGTGTTGCCGTCGGGCGTAATGTCCAGATTGAAGACCCCCACGGCACCCTTCGCCGCGTCGGGGTCGCTGGCCGGGGTCCAGTTGTGGTTGACCGACACGTCGCTGTTGAGGTACGGGTCGACGGCACCGGTCGACGCGTCGAGCGTGACCAGGCCGCCGTGCGCACCGCCGCCGAGCTTGGTGAAGGTGCCCCCTACGTACAGCCGCTGGCCCACCCTCCCGAGCGTCTGCACGGTGCCGTTGATGGAGGGGGTCTGGAAGCTGCGGACGAACGAGCCGTCGCTGAGGTCGAGCAGGACCAGGCTCTTGGCCGGCCGCCCGTTGGCGTTGTTGAACTCCCCGCCGACGTAGACGGTGCCCTGCACCGGCCCGGGCAGCAGCGCCTGCACCTTGCCGTCCAGGTTGGGCCGGAACTTCGTCCTGACCGCACCGGTGCCGGCGTCGAAGGCGATGATCCACGGGGTCGCGGAGGGGTTGGCGGTGTCGACCTGGGTGAAGCTCCCGCCGGCCACCATCGTGTCGCCGACCTGCGTCACGGCGAGGACCGCTCCGTTGAGGATCTGCGGCGTGCCGGCCTTCGGCGCCTCGGACACGACCGACCCCTGTCGGACTCCGGCGGAGGCGGCGGGCGCACCGGCCAGCACCCCACCGGACGTCGCCAGCACGGCGGCCAGCACGGCGGCGGCAGGACGGAAGAACACGGGACTCCCAGGGGACGCGTCCCACCGCAGGTGCACCTCACCCCGGGACGTGGCCACCAGTGTGGGTGCCGGAGCGCGGCCTTGCCAAGGAATCCGGGAAATTTGTCGCCGATCGCCACCCTCAGTGAGCGATTGTCCGGGTCACCGCAAGCGCTTGGCGGCGAAGGCCGGGTCGTGCGCCATGTCCACCCACGCCTGCGTCGCACTGCGGGAACTGAGGTAGTCGAAGCCGCAGCGCGAGTCGCCGTGCGCCCGGCCCTCCCAGGTGAGGACGGCGGTGTACTGGTCGTAGCCGGGCTTGCTGAACAGCCTGGTCGCGTCCCGGAACCACCCGGCCTTGCGACCGGGGTGCCGGGGGTCCTCCACCGAGCCCGTCTCCCAGATCATGAGGCCCTTGGTCGGGTGCCGGCGTCCGAACTGGCGGTGTGCCTCGATGACGTCGGCGAGGTCGCGCCACTTCCCGTCGCTGTCCTGGCACCGGTACCAGTTGTAGCCGTCGGCACCGATGTCATCGACCCAGGCGTCGCCCGGGTAGTAGTTCTCGGCGCGGTACCGGTCCTGCCGGGCGAAGGCGTACGCCGTCAACGTCCAGACGTAACGCGCGTTGGTCACCCCGGCCTCCCGGAAGACCTTGACCCACGTGCGCCAGGCGGCGACGTAGTCGGCGCCGTCCCCGAACCGGTGCGAGACGGCCGCCTCCGGCTCGTGGTGGAAGGACAGGTAGACGGGGGCGCCGAAGGCCCTGACCTCCCCGGCCTGACGCCGCATGTCGGCGTAGAGGGGGTCGCCGGGGCGGGCCGCGGCGATCTGCGACCAGCTGGGCCCGGAACCGTCGCGCCGGTCGGCGCCGACCGACAGGAACAGTGTGTGCCCGGTGTTGCGCGCCCAGGTCTGCGGCGCCGAGAACAGCTCGTCGTCCCAGTACTTGTAGACCCGCACCCCGCGCAGGGTGCTGCGCAGGAGCCGCTCGTGGTCCTCCACGATCTCCCGACTGGCACCGGTGGCGCCGAACATCAGTGGCCGGCCGGCATCTGCTGCGGCGGGGCTCTGCGGGACGACGGTGACCCCGAGGCACAGCGCGGCCGTGGCCAGGGCGGCGGCTCGGCCGGCCGCCCTCCGGGGAGCGGGCGCGGGGCGGCCCGGTCGGGGAGCGGACGGGACGGCAGGCAGCGAGGGCGACATGGTCTTCCTGACGGTCGTGGGGACGTTCGTGACGCGTCAGGGGACTGCCTCCGGCAGGATCCCCGTTGCGGGAACGTCATGGGCCGAGCGGGACCGGTGCGGGGCGCTGGAGCGAAGACGGATGCGGACTCGGGGCGGCGGAGCGGTACGGGTGGTGCGGCCGGGGACGGTAGGGCGGCCACCGGCTGCCGTCCAACCGGGAGCTCCGACGGGAAGCGGGCAGGCCCCCGCGGCCGGCGGACTGCTCGGACGCTCTCACCGAGAGTGAGCGCTTCGGCCGTACCTGATGTCGAAGACGGGGGCTTTGGTCCTGGCATGCCCCGGCGGGTTCGGCCACGCTGGGTAGTCGTGCGTCATGAAACGTCGTCGGCTGTGACGTTGCTCACAGCCGCCGTCCTGGCCGTGCGGTCCAGGGGCGCTCCGGCGCGCTGCACCTACCGTGGTGCAGCACCCGACGCGGGTGCCGGGCGAGAGGCGGGACGGATGAGCGAGGGGCAGCACCAGCTCGTCTTCGTCGCCGGCCTGCACCGCAGCGGCACCACCCCGCTGGCCCGGCTGCTCGCCGCGCACCCCCAGGTCAGCGGCTTCTCGGGCACCGGGGAGAAGGAGGACGAGGGCCAGCACCTGCAGTCGGTCTACCCGCCGGCGAGGGTCTACGGCGGGGCCGGGAAGTTCGCGTTCTCACCGGCCGCCCACCTCACCGAGCACTCCCCGCTCGCCGTCCCGGCGAATGCCGAGCGGCTGTTCGCACAGTGGGCGCCGCACTGGGACCTGTCCCGCCCGGTGCTGGTGGAGAAGTCACCGCCCAACCTGGTGATGACCCGCTTCCTGCAGGCACTGTTCCCGCTGGCCCGCTTCCTCGTCGTCGCGCGGCACCCCGTCGTGGTGGCGCTGTCGACCCGTAAGTGGACCGGACTGACGTCGCTGCGCCGGCTCCTGGAGCACTGGCTGGCGGCGCACGAGCTCTTCCTCGCCGACGCCCCACACCTGCGCCGGCTCGAGGTGGTGCTCTACGAGCACCTGGTCAGCGATCCCGGTGCCACCCTGGCCGACGTCGGTGCCTTCCTGGACCTGACCGGGCCGGTGCCCCAGGAGTCGGTCGACGCGCGCCGCAGCACGGCGTACGAGAGGCAGTGGGAGCAGCTCCGGGCCAGCCGCAACCCGCTGCAGCGGCACGCCCTGGGCCGGATCGAGTCCGAGCTCGGCGACCGGATTCGTCGCTTCGGCTACGACCTCGACGACCTGGGCGTCGCGCGCGGCCTCCCGCCGGTGGCCGTCGCCGCGCCGCCACGCCGACCAGGGGACCCCGGCCCGTGACCGGTCCCGGCGCCGCCCCACTGGACGTCCTCTACGTCGGCGGCATGGGCCGCAGCGGGTCCACCCTCACCGACCTCATGCTCGACAGCCTGGAGGGGCACGTCGCCGTCGGCGAGCTGTTCTACCTGTGGCGCAACGGGGTGCTGCACGACGGGCTGTGCGCGTGCGGCGCCGCTTTCTCAGGCTGCCCGTTCTGGTCCGCGGTGGGTCACCAGGCGTTCGGTGGCTGGCGCAAGGCGGACGGCGAGCGGGCCGTGCGACTGCAGGAGACCGTGGACCGCACCGCCTGCATCCCGCTGCTGCTGTCGCCGCGCCGGCCGGCGGCCTTCCAGGCGGCGCTGGAGGAGTACACCGACATCCTGCAGCGGCTCTACACCGCGATCGCGACGGTGTCCGGAGCGCGGGTGGTCGTCGACTCCTCCAAGCGCCCCTCCCTGGCGTTCGTCCTGCGCGCCATGCCGGGGCTGCGCCTCACCGTCGCGCACGTCGTCCGCGACCCGCGCGGGGTCGCCTACTCCTTCGCCAAGCACGTCGCGCTGCCCGAGGGCGCGGCGCTGCGGCAGACGCAGCCGCGCACCGGCACCCTGCGGGTCGCCCGCCGCTGGGTCACGGTCAACGCGCTCATCGGCTCGCTGTCCTCGCTCGGGGTCCGCAGCGTGCGGGTGCGCTACGAGGACCTGGTCCGCGACCCCGTCCGCGAGCTCACCCGGGTCGCCGCGGCCGAGGGCCTGGGCTGCCGGGCCGACCCCGACGTCGTCTCCGAGCAGGGCCTGCGGGTGCCGGCGACGCACGTGGTCGCCGGCGGGCGCATCCGCCTGGCCGACGGGGTCCTCCCGCTGCGGCTCGACGACGCCTGGCGGCGCGACATGCCGGAGCGGGCGCGCCGGCTGGTCACCGCCCTCACCCTGCCCAGCCGGGCCCGGTACGGCTACCTGTGACGACGAAGGACGAGCTGTTGCCCCCCACAGCGGCCAGGCCGACGACGGTGCTGTTCGTCGGCGGGATGCCCAGGAGCGGCTCGACGCTGCTGGACCTCATGGTCGGGCAGCTGCCCGGCCACTGCGACATCGGTGAGCTGTTCTACATGTGGCAGGCCGGGGCGCTGCGCAACCAGCAGTGTGCCTGCGGCCAGGTCTTCACCGGCTGCCCCTTCTGGCAGGCCGTCGGCGAGGAGGCGTTCGGCGGCTGGGACCGGGTCGACGTACCGGCCTTCCTCGAGCTGCAGCGGTCGGTCGACTCCACCGCGCGGCTCCCGCTGGCGCTGCTCGGCCGGCTGCTGCCCGGCCACGCCGCCCGGGTGCGCTCCTACCTGGCCACCACCTCAGCGCTGTACGCCGCGATCGCGCGGGTCTCGGGGGCGGAGGTCGTCGTCGACTCCACCAAGCGGCCCTCGACCGCCTACCTGCTGCGGCGGGCACCGGGCGTCGACCTGCACGTGGTGCTGGTCGTCCGCGACCCGCGGGGAGTGGTCAACTCGTGGAGCCGGGAGGTCCCGCTCCCCGCCAACGCCGGTGCGCACGCCCACCTCAAGCGCCGGCCCCTGCGCCAGATAGTCCGGCGCTGGGTCACCGTCAACCTCATGACCGAGGCGCTGGCCGGCCGGGTGCCGCTGCTGCGCGTGCGCTACGAGGACCTCGTCCGCGGCCCGGTCCCGGTGATGCACCAGGTCCTCGCGCTCACCGGAGCGGAGCCCGATGCCGCCGCCACCTCCTTCCTCGGCCCGGCGGGGCTCACCACCGGCAAGAGCCACGCGGTGGCCGGCGGCCGGATCCGCATGAAGACCGGCCCGCTGGAGCTGCGCCTCGACGAGGCCTGGCGGCGTGAGCTCCCGCCGTGGAAGCGCGCGGTCACCGGCCTGGTGGCCGGTCCGCTCATGCGTCGTTACGGCTACCGCTGACACCGGTGGCAGGAAACGCGCGCCGAAGCGGATCTCCCGCTCCGGTCAGTCGTTGAAGCATCAGCACAGCGGCGGTCACCTAGAGTGTGCCGGCAAGACCTACGCACTGCAGCTGCCGAGAAGGGCGTACAAGGCGTGGACCGACTGAGCACCGATCTGGGCAGCACCGATCTGACGGACTACGGAGCGCGGCTCCGCCGGCGGTGGTGGGTCGTCGCCCTCGGCGTACTGCTGGGACTCGGCGCCGGCCTGGCGATCACGGCCGCGCAGTCGAAGACCTACACCTCGACCACCTCCGTGCTCGTCGCGCAGACGGCGGCCTCCACGGGCAGCGTGGACGGCGGGCGCACCAGCTCGAGCGTCAACCTCGACACGGAGTCGCAGATCGTTCAGTCGGCGCAGGTCGCCGACGCCGCCCGCACGCTGCTGCGCACCGACACGCCGGTCACGGAGCTGCAGCAGCAGGTCTCGGTGAACGTACCGCCGAACAGCTCGGTGCTGGCCGTCAGCTTCGACGGTGGCACGCCGAAGGCCGCCCAGGAGGGCTCGCACGCCTTCGCCCAGGCCTACCTGACCGACCGGGCCGACCAGGCGAAGAAGCAGGTCGACGTCAGCGTCGCCAACCTGCAGGCGCAGCTCAAGACCGCCCAGGACCAGCTGCAGGCCGCCTCCGACAAGTCGGCCGCCCTTGTCGACAACTCGCCCGAGAAGATCCTCGCGGACGCGCAGCGCACGATCATCGTCAACCAGGTCAACGACCTGCTCGGTCGGCTCGCCCCGCTCCAGTCGAACACGATCGACCCCGGTCAGATCATCACTGACGCGCCCCTGCCGCAGTCGGCCAGCTCGCCGATCCCCGCGCTCAACCTGGGCGCCGGCCTGGTCGCCGGGCTGCTGCTCGGCCTCGCCCTCGCGGTGCTGTCCGACCGCACCGACCACCGCCTGCGCCGCTCCGGTGACGTCGCCCGGCAGGTCGGCCTGCCGGTCCTGGCGACCGTGCCGGCCGACCGCAGCGGCACGGCCTTCCCCGGCGACGAGCAGGGCGCCCTGTTCGACCGGCTACGCAACACCCTCGCCGGTGCCGGCACCACGGTGCGGGCACTGCAGGTCGCCGACCCCGGCGCCCATGGTGCCAGCGGTGTCGTGGCGGCCCAGCTGGCGCGCTCGCTCGTGCGCGCCCACGGCCGGGCCACGCTCGTCATCGCCCACCCCGGCTCGACGCTCCCCGAGGCCACCGGTACGACCGGTCACCCCGGCCTCGTCGAGGTGCTGCGCGGCGAGGCCAGCCTGGCCGACGTCGGCACGCGGGTGCCGCAGCTGCCCGGCGTGACCGTCGTGCCACCCGGGCGCGACCCCGGCGAGCTGGAGGGGCTGCTGCAGTCCCCCAGCGCGCGCACCGTACTCGAGAGCCTGGTCGCCGGCGGGCCGGGCCTCGTGCTGGAGACGGGTGGCACCGGCGACTCGGCGGCCGCGCAGGCGGTCGCGGCGGACGCGGATGTGCTGCTGCTGGTCGCCGAGCGCGGCCGCACGGACGCGCGGGCGGTCGTCGCGGCCGCCGACGGCGCCCGCAGCATGGGCCGCCCGGTCGCCGGCGTCGTGCTCGTCACGGCCGTGACGCGGCGACCGGCCGCGCCCGCCTCCTCCGTCGCGCGTTCCGAGGCCGGGGTGACCCTCGACAAGCCACGCGGGAGCGTCCGCGCGGAGCCGGCCGCGACCTCAGGTTGGCGTCCCGGCGGGTCGGGTGCGGACCAGCCGCTGCCCCGGTGACGTGCTGAGGCGCCCGCCCGCGGCGCGTCGGCGCGGCGCTGGCCTGACCCTCGTCTGCGTCACCGCGCTCGCCGCCTGCTCCTCGGGGTCCTCCGCGGCCGACCCCCGCGACGGGGTGCCGCAGGCGGCCGCCGCCGCCCCGGTCGCGACGGCGTCGCCGACCGGTCCGACGCAGACGTTCCCGCTGACCGGCCTGCCGGCGCCGTCCGCCGCGACGGCGGCCACCCCGGTCGTGGCCGTCGCCGTCGACGCCGGCAGCGGCCTGCCCGGCCCGGTGGGCACCGATAAGGCCGACGTGGTCTACGTCGGCTTCCCCTCGGGGGGTCGCCAGCGCGGTCTCGCGCTCTATCAGAGCGCCGACAGTGCGCGGGTCGGACCGGTCGGTGACACCCGCCCGGTCGACAGCAAGCTGCTGGTCGCGATCGACGCCGTGCTCGAGCACTCGGGCGGCGCCGCCGGCTACGTCAAGCAGGTCGACGCCGCCGACCTGCCGGAGTGGTCCTCGCTCGTGCACCCCGAAACCTTCACCCGCGACGCGGCGAGCGGGCTGGTCTACGGCTCGAGCGCCGCCGCCCGCGCCGCCACCGGAGCGGTGCCGGCCCGCACCGGCCTGCTGCTGTTCGCGGACACGCCGGCAGCGGCGGCCCCGACCCCGCCCGCCCCGGTGACCGTCGCGGTGTCCGGCCAGCCCGGCATCCGCCTGGACTTCGACGTGGCGAGCGGCACCTGGCGCGGCGCCGTGGGGAGCTTCCGGCTGGCGGCGACCAACGTCGTCGTGCAGCAGGTCCCGTACGACGCGCTCGTGGTGCCGCACACCGGCGGCCGCACCGAGGGCAGCCCCAACCTCGAGGGGCAGGGCAAGGCCGCGATACTGTCCGGGCCACGGGTGGACGCCGAAGGGAGCTGGAACCGGCCGGGCCGGTCGACCAGCACCAAGTTCATCGGTGGCGACGGCACGCCGATCCGGCTGTCGCCAGGGATCACGTGGGTGCTGCTCGTGCCTGCCGGCTCGTCGATCGGGACGTCATGACCGCGACCGCACTGCGCAGGCCCGATCCGGTACGGGTCGCGCCGGAGCGGTCAGCGCTCCGCGGCTCGCGCCTTCGCTTCGGGCCCGGCTGGCCGATCGCGGCCGTCGTCGCCGGCTACCCGCTCTGGTGGGCGCTGGGGCTGACCCCCGTCGTATTCCCGGTCGCGGCCGCGTTCCTGCTGTGGGATCTGGCCCGCTCCCGCCGTCGGCTTCGGGTCCCCCCCGGCTTCTGGCTGTGGCTGCTGTTCCTCGCCGTGGTCGTCCTCAGCGCGGTCATGCTGGACGTGACCGCGCCGGGCACGGTGCCACCGTCCGGGTCCGGCCGCTTCGCCGCCTTCACGTTGCGGCTGCTCAACTACGTCGCCGTGTCGGTGTTCATGCTGTACGTCGGAAACCGCACCGAGCGCGAGCTGCCCCGGATCCAGATCATGCGCTGGATGGCGCTGCTGGCGGTGTGGACCGTCCTGCTCGGGTTCGCCGGCGTGCTGTTCCCCCGCTTCGCGTTCCCGACGGCCCTGACGCTGCTGCTCCCCGGCTCGGTGACCGACCTGCTGGGCGCCACCGGGCAGGCCACCGCCGCCCTGTCGCAGGTGCAGCCCGTCCTCGGCGTCGTCGCGCCCCGGCCCGCCGCCCCGTTCGCCTTCACCAACGCCTGGGGCAACAACCTGTCCCTGCTCCTCGTCTGGCTGTGCGCGGTGGGTCTGGTCAGCGGGCGGCGGACCCGCCTGCTCGCCGGCGCCGTGCTCGTCCTGTCCGCCGTGCCGATCGTCTACTCGCTCAACCGCGGCATGTGGATCGGCCTGGGGCTGTCCCTGGTCTACGTCGCGGTGCGCCTGGCCGCCCGCGGGCGGCTGCTCGCCATCGGCACCCTGGCCCTGATCGTCGGCGTCTCGGCGATCGCCTTCGTCGCCTCGCCGCTGCAGACGATCGTCACCGAGCGGCTCGCGCACGGGCACAGCAACGAGGCCCGCTCGTCGCTCGCGCAGGACTCGCTGCGGGCAGCAGCGAGCTCTCCGCTGCTGGGCTACGGCACCACCCGGCAGACGATCGGCAGCGGCGCCTCGATCGCGATCGGCAAGACCGTCGACTGCCCCAAGTGCGGCAACGCCAACATCGGCAGCACCGGGCAGTTCCTGCTCCTGCTCATCGCGCAGGGGTTCACCGGCACCGCGCTGTACATCGCCTACTTCGTCCGCACCGTCTGGGCCTACCGCCTCGACTCCTCTCCGGTCGGCGTCGCGGGCAGCCTCGTCGTCCTGCTCAGCCTGTTCTACGGGCTGTTCTACAGCGCCCTGCTCATGCCGCTCGCCGTCACGTTCCTGTCCATCGGCTTGCTGTGGCGCAACGCCGCGGTACGGGCGGGCGAGGCGCCCAGCCCGTGACCTCCCCGTCGGGCGGGGGCAACGCGGGGCGCCCGGACTACGTCCGCGACATGCTCTCGCGGCTCTACCCGACGCCGCTCACCCTCCGGCGTGGTGTCGACGACCTGGCCGCCGGGGTGCAGGCGCGCTACCTGGTGCTGCCCAGCCTGAGCCGGCCGAGGCTGGTCGTGCCCGCGAGGCAGCCGGGCCCGGCGGCTCGCGCCGTACACCGGCAGCTGACCGGGCGGCGCCTGCGCACCCGGGTCGCGAGGGTGGCCACGGCGGTCGTGGTGGGCAGCGGCCTCGCCGACCGGGCGACCCGCACCGAACTGCTCGTCGAGGGACCGCCGGACGCCGACTCGATCGGCCACTGGCTCACCGCCCGGCTCGGCGCGGAGGGACTGCTGCTCACCATGCCGGTCGGGCCGCCGCGGGCCACCCGTAAACCCGTCCTGCAGGTCTGCGACGCCGACGGGCGGGTGCTGGCATTCGTCAAGGTCGGCCACGACCCGCTCACCCGCGGGCTGGTGCGCAACGAGGCGAAGACCCTCGAGCAGCTGCACGAGTGCCCGCAGCTGCTCAGCCGGACCCCGCGGGTGATCGCCTGCAGCGAGTGGCGCGACCTCACCCTGCTCGTCCTGGAGCCGCTGCTCGTGACCGGGATGCGTCGGCGGGGCGAGGCGGCGCGGCACGCGCTGCTCGAAGCGGTCCGGGAGATCTCCCTGCTGGCGGGCACGACCGAGCCGGCCTGGGCCGACAGCCTGCTGCGGGTCTCGCTGCGGGACCAGCTGGACGCCTGCGGCGACCGCGCCGCCGAGCTGCGGCGGCAGTTCGCCCGCGTCGAGCAGCAGGCCCCGGTGCTGCGCATGGGGTCCTGGCACGGCGACCTCAACCCCGGCAACCTCGCCGCCCTGCGCGACCAGACCCTCGTATGGGACTGGGAGCGCTTCGAGCAGGGGGTGCCGGTCGGCTACGACCTGCTCCACCACGACCTGCACCAGTGGATCACCGAGCGGGGGACCCGGCCGCTGACCGCTGCCAAGCGCCTGCTGGCCGAGGCACCGGGGCTGCTGGCGCACCTGGACGTACCGGGACCGAGTGCGGTCGTGGTCGCCCGGCTCTACCTGCTGTCGCTGGCCGCCCGCTACCTGCGGGACAACCAGGCGGAGGCCGGCTCCCCCCTGGGCAACGTCGAGACCTGGATCCCGCCGGCGCTGTCGGCCGCCGACCCCACCGGCTCCCGGCGGCCCCGGTGAAGCAGACCGACCTGGCCCGCCGCGGCCGGCGCCAGGTGCGACGCCTGTCCGACCTGTCGGTGCGGACGACCAGCCCGGTCAAGATGCTGCCCGACTTCCTCATCGTCGGGGCGCAGCGCAGCGGGACCACGTCGATGTTCAAGACGCTCGTGCAGCACCCCCTCGTGGTCCGGCCGTTCCTGCGCAAGGGCGTGCACTACTTCGACAAGCACTACGACCAGGGCCTGGACTGGTACCGCGGGCACTTCCCGGTGAGCGCGACCTCGCGGCTGCGCAGGTTGCGGACCGGCCGCCCGCTGACCGGTGAGTCGAGCCCGTACTACCTTTTCCACCCGCTGGCCGGCGAGCGGATCGCCCGCGACCTGCCCGACGTGAGGCTCATCGTGATGCTTCGCGACCCGGTCGAGCGCGCCTACTCGGGGCACTCCCACGAGCTGGCCCGCGGCTTCGAGACGGAGCCGTTCGAGCGCGCCGTCGAGCTGGAACCTGAGCGGATCGCCGGCGAGCGCGAGCGGATGCTCGCCGAGCCCGGCTACGAGAGCGACGAGTGGCAGCACCACGCCTACGTCACGCGTGGGCACTACCGGGACCAGCTGGTGGCGATCGAAACCCTGGTGGGCCGTGAGCGGCTGCTCGCCGTCGACAGCCAGGACTTCTTTACCGACCCGGAACCGGCGTACGGCCAGGTGCTGCGCTTCCTCGGTCTGCCGGACCATCCGGGCACGACCTACGACCGGCACAACGGCCGCAGCCGGGCGCCGATGCCGGCCGCGCTGCGGGCCCGACTGGTCGCGCACTACGCACCGCACGACGAACGGCTCGAGCAGTGGTGGGGGCGCACCCCGTCCTGGCGGCGCTGAGCCGGGTAGGGAGCCTCAGGCCGGCCGGCGGGTCCGCCGGACGCCCCGCGGCCGCCGCAGCGCCGCCGTGAGCGCGTCGAGCTCGAGGGCGCGGCGGGAGTGCAGCAGCAGCCCGGCGTACGCCGCGGTGGCCACTACCGAGGCGACGAGCAGGCCCGGCACGGTGGCGCCGAGTGCGAGGCGGACCAGGAGCGGCAGCACGCCGAAGCACAGCCCGGCCAACACCATGACGCGGAGGGTCGCGTCACCGAACGGGTGCATCCCCAGCGAGCGGTGCACCTGCGCGAGGGGCACCAGGTTGGCGACGAGGATGCCCGCGGTCCAGCCGAGCGCGGCGCCGTTGATGCCCAGGCGGGGGATGAGCACGAGGTCGAGACCGACGTTGACGGCGAGCGCGGCCGCGGTGTTGTAGAGGCTCCAACTGCTCCGGCCAGCCATGAGCAGGATCGAGTCGACCGGTCCGCAGGTGGTCGCCACGAGCATGGTCAGGCACAGCACGAGCACCACCGTCGCCCCACGCTCGTAGCCCTCGCCGAAGATGCGCAGCAGCACGGGGGCGAACAGCGCCGACATCAGGTAGAGCGGCCAGGAGACGAGCGTCAGCCAGGACGTCGTGGTGCGGTAGAGCAGCGTGGACCGGCCGCGGTCGTCCTGGGCGAGGAACTCGCTGATCTTGGGCGCCATCACCTGCTGGATCGCCTGCACGAAAAGCAGCCCGAGCAGCAGGAACCGGGTGGCCGCGGTGTAGACCGCGGCCTGCGCCGGACCGAGCAGCGCGGCGACCAGGATAATGTCGAACCGCTGGAGCGCGACGTTGAAGATCCGCGACAGGGCGCGGGGGGCGGAGAAGGCCCAGAACTCGCGGGCCACCACGCGCACCGGGCGGCTCGGCGGCGCGTCCTCGGCGCGCCGCGACACCGCGGCGCGCAGCAGAGCCCGCAGCCAGAGGGCGAGCACCACCCCCGCGGCGAGGTAAGGGACCGACCAGGCCACGATGAGCAGCGTCGCCGTCGGCGCCAGCAGCACACACAGCGCGATGAGCGCGGCCTGCAACGAGCCCCGACCGACCTTCTCCAGCAGGACGAGGGGTTTGAGCGCCCCGAAGCCGCGGGTCGCCGACATCGCCGTCACGTACAGGACGGCCACCGGCAGCAGCGGTCCGAGTACGTGCAGGAAGTGCACGAACAGCTGTTCCGAGCCGGACCGGCGGCCGGACACCCAGCCCGCGATCTGCGGCGCCAGCACGACCAACCCGGCGGCGAGGACCGCGCTGAACAGCGCCGGCGGGACCAGCGCGACGCGCAGCTGCGTCCGCATCTCGGCCTGCTGGCCGAGGGCCCTCGCTCTGGGCAGCGAGCGCAGGATGCCGGTGTCGGCGCCCACGGTGCCGACGTTGATGAAGATCGTGAACAGCGCGGTGGCGGCGAAGAAGGTCCCGGCGTCCGCGCGGGTGAACCCGCGCGTGACGATGACCGGGACGACCACGTTGAGCACGCCGGCGACGACGCTGCCGGCGAGGTTGAGCGACGTGCCCCGGCCGAGCGAGCGCAGGTCGCTGCGGGTGCTGTCGCGGGGCACGGCAGGCTCGAGCCCGACCGTCATGCGGCGCCCGTCAACGCAGGTAGCCGTAGCGCATGAGGGCCGGCAGGCTGAGCGCCGTCACCAGCCGCCGGGTCTTCGGGGCGAGCCCGTCGCGCCAGGCGTCGTCGGGCCGCAGCCGCTCGGGGCCGGTACGCAGGCGCATCGGGTTGCCCCACACGCTGTGGTCGACCCCGAGGTCGACGGTGTCGCCCTGCATGAAGTCCAGACCGTCCGGCGCCAGCTCGACCCCCAGGAAGTTCAGCAGCCGCTCGGTCTGCCGATGCGGGTCGACGACGAAGTCCTCGTAGCGCACGAGCAGGCGCGGCGTGCCCGAGCGGCCGAGCGTCTCGAACAGCGCGTTGTCCATCGTCCACTTCACGGCGGTCCGCCCGGGCGGCCGACGGCGCATCTCGGTGTCGCCCTTGTCGCTGCGCGGCACGTGCTTGGTCCAGGAGTAGGCGACGCCGTGGCTGCGCCGCACGAGGTGCACGACCGACAGCTGCACGCCCTCGGCGCGCCGCGTCACGAGCGCCGCCCCCGACTGCTTGGAGTTGTCCACAACCACCTCGGCGCCGCTCTCGTCGCGGATGGCGGTGTAGAGCCGCGACAGCAGACCGGCGTACTCCTCGAGATCGCGGGCGAACCGGCCGCGGCCACCGGTCCACAACGCGGGGATGTGGGCGTTGCCGGTGAGCCGGCGGCGCAGGGCGGTGGCGCGTTGCGCATCGAGCTGCTCCCAGCCGCCGAAGGCCCGGGCGCCCACCCCGGTCCAGAACGGGCAGTCGGCGAACGGCAGGCTGCAGCCGCAGGCCCGGTTGCGCAGCACCCCGTAGCTCCACAGCCAGCACAGCTCGCCCACCGAGCAGACGCCCGGGACGGTGCCGAGCACCCGCGACAGCAGCGTGCTGCCGCTGCGTCCGGTCGCCCCGATGAACGCCACCCGCACCGGCGCGACAGCAGCTTCCCGGAACGACCCGGTCACGGACTGTGTGTGCGGCATGATGAGATCGTAATGCCGTGGGCTCTCCCCTTGGCGCCCACCACCGACAGCGTGCCCTCTGACGCGCACCGGAGCCTCCTGCGATGACACGCCGTACCGCGGTCACGGTGCTCGCCGCCGTACTGGCGGCGGGCACGGCCTGCGCAGCTCCCACCGGGCAGCGCCTGCCCGCGGCCGGGCCCCCTCCGGTACCCGCGAGCCCGGCACAGCGCCCCGTCCTCGACGTCACCGCGACCGCGGGCGCCGCCGCTCCCCGCCCGCCCGCCGACGGGGCATGGATCGGGGCCTGGGCGAAGCCCGACCTGCCGACAGCGGACCGCCGGGTGGCGGCGCTGGCAGAGTTCGAGCAGCAGCTCGGGCGGCCCGTGGACGTCGCCCACGCCTATCACGAGTGGGACGACGAGCTGCCCAGCCAGGACGATCGGGAGCTCGCGGCCGGCGGCCGGACGCTGCTGCTGTCGTGGGCCGGCGCGGACACCCGGCAGATCCAGTCGGGCCAGCACGACGACCTGCTGCGGGAGAAGGCCCGGGCGGTCAAGGAGTGGGGAGCGCCGGTGCTGCTGGAGTGGCGCGGCCAGATGGACCGCCCCAACCTGCAGGCCGAGCTGTGGAGCCCGGCGGACTACGTGGCGGCGTGGCGGCACATCCGGGCGGTCTTCGAGCGCGAGCAGGTGGACAACGTGGCGTGGGTTTGGTGCCCGCGGGCGACCGGGTTCGTCGACGGCCGGGCACCGGCCTACTACCCTGGCGACGACCAGGTCGACTGGCTGTGCGCCGACACCTACCCCGGCAAGACCCCCAGGAGCTTCCAGGAGATGGCCGGCCCGTTCCTCGGCTGGGCCGCGGCGCACCCCCGACCGGTGATCATCGGTGAGTTCGGGGTGGACGACCGCGGCGGCCAGCGGGAGCAGTGGCTCGCCGAGACGGCGGCGCACGTGGTCACCGCGCCGCAGATCAAGGGCTTGGTCTACGTCGACGCCGACCGCAGCGGCGCCGGCGACCGGCCCTACGACACCTCGCTGCGCAGCGCGCCGCGGTCCATGGCCGCCTTCAGCCGGATCGCCCTGGACCCCTACTTCGACGTACGCCGGGCGACCGGTGCGACGGTGGCCCGATGAGCGGTGGGCCGGTCGTCGTCGGCATCCTGTCGCACCGCGACCCACCACTGGTGCGCCGGCTGGTGGAGCGCGTGCTGGAGAGCCCGGGGACGGTGGCGCTGGTGCACCACGACCCGCGCGGGCCGCTCCTGGACCTGCCGTCCGACGACCGGGTGCTGCGGGTGCCCGACCCGCAGCCCTGCAACTGGGGGCAGCCGGGCCTCGCCCTGGGCGTCCTGCGCTGCGTGACCGCGGCCGCCGACCTCGTACCGGACCTGTCGTGGTTCCTGCTCGTGTCCGGTCAGGACTACCCGGTGCGCCCGATGGCGTCGATCGAGGCCGAGCTGCGGGCGTCCCCGCACGACGCCTACCTGCGGTGGTTCCCGGTGGACGCCGACCCGCGCTCCGACGTGCACCCGTGGCAGGCGGTGTGCCGGCGCCGCTACCTGCACCGCCTGCGGCTGCCGCGGACCCACCGGGCGGTGCCGGCCCCGCGCCGGTCGCCGTTCCGGGACGGCACCGGGCTGTTCATCGGTGACATGTGGGTCAACCTCGGGGCGACGGCCGTCGCGCACGTCCTGGAGCAGCGGGCCCGGCTGCGCCCGGTCGAACGCTACCTGCACCGCTGCTCGATCCCGGACGAGGCGCTGCTGCCCACCCTGCTGCTCAACGACGCCGGGCACCTCGACGTCGTCGACGAGCGCCGCCGCTACGTCCGCTGGACGCCCGGGCAGTGGCACCCGGCGTTCCTGGACGTCGGCGACCTGCCGAAGATGCGCAGCTCGCGCGACTTCTTCGCCCGCAAGGTCGACAGCCTGCGGACGGCCGACCTGCTGGACCTGCTCGACCGAGAGACGCAGGCCGACCGTGCCTGACCGGACGCCCGTGCTCTACCTCGGCGGCATCGGCCGCAGCGGCTCCACCCTGCTGGAGCGGATGCTCGGCGAGCTGCCGGGCGTGACGGTGCTCGGCGAGGTCGTCCACCTGTGGGCGCGCGCGCTGCGTGACGACGAGAGCTGCGGCTGCGGCGACCCCTTCTCGGCCTGCCCCTTCTGGACGGAGGTCGGCCGGCGGGCCTTCGGCGGCTGGCACCGGCTCGACGCCGAGCAGGTGCTGGCGCTCAAGCACCGCGTCGACCGGACCCGACACGTCGGGCGCCTCGCTCTGCCGGCGCTGCGACCGGCCGTCCGCCGCGACCTGCTCGCCTACCTCGACCTCTACGAGCGGGTCTACGCCGCGGCCCGCGAGGTCTCCGGCGCCCGGGTCGTCGTCGACTCCAGCAAGCACGCGTCCCTGGCGTACTGCCTGCGCTGGTCGACGGGGCTGGACCTGCGCGTGCTGCACGTCATCCGGGACAGCCCGGCGGTGGCCTACTCCTGGAGCAAGCAGGTCGTGCGTCCCGAGGCCGGCGACAGCGACAGTCTCATGCCGGTCTACGGCGTCCTGCACGTCGTCGGCCGGTGGAACGCCGACAACGCGATGTTCGACCTGCTGCGCGCGGTCGGCGAGCGGGTGCACGTCGTGCGCTACGAGGACCTCCTCGACGACACCCGCGGCACGCTGCTGGGCACGGCGGCGTTCGCCGGCCTGGCGGTCGCCCCCGGCGACCTCGAATTCCTCACCGGCGGCGGGGTGCAGCTCGGCGCCACCCACACGGTGGCCGGCAACCCCATGCGGTTCCGGTCAGGCCGCCTGGTCCTTCGCCGCGACGACGCCTGGCGGGAGGCCTTCCCGCCAGCCAACAGGAGGGCGGTTACCGCCTTGACCCTCCCCGTGCGGGCCCGCTTCGGCTACCGGGCGCCGTCCCCGCCCCCGGGGCGCGACCTGGTGGGCCGGTGACGGGCACTCCGGCCGTGTCCGTGGTGGTCCCCACCCGCAACCGGCCCGAGCTGCTGCGCACGACCCTGCAGGCCATCCGCGACCAGGACTACCCGGGCGCGGTCGAGGTCCTGGTCGTGTTCGACCAGAGCGAGCCCGACGAGACCCTGGCGCAGGCCGGCGCGAATCGGTCCGTGCGGGTCCTGCGCAACGTGCGCACGCCGGGTCTGGCCGGCGGCCGCAACTCCGGGGTGCTCGCCTGTCAGGGCGAGCTGATCGCCTTCTGCGACGACGACGACGTCTGGCACCCGGGCAAGCTGACGGCGCAGGTGCAGGCCCTGCGGGAGGTGCCGGGGGCGGTGCTCGCCACCTGCGGCATCCGGGTGCGCTACGAGGGGCACACCGTCGACCGCCCCCTGCTGCAGCGCCGCGTCCACCTGGCCGACCTGCTGCGCTCCCGGCTCACCGAGCTGCACCCCTCGACGTTCCTGCTGCGCCGCCGGCTGCTGCTGGACCACGTCGGGCTGGTGGACGAGGAGATCCCCGGCAGCTACGCGGAGGACTACGAGTTCCTGCTGCGGATCGCCCGGGTGCACGACGTCGTGCACGTACCGCAGGTGCTCGTGGACATCCTGTGGCACCGCAAGTCCTATTTCGCCAGCCGGTGGGGGACCATCTCCACGGCCCTGCTGTGGCTGCTCGAGCGCTACCCGGAGTTCGACGCCGAGCCACGCGGCAAGGCCCGGGTCCTCGGGCAGATCGCCTTCGCCCAGGCCGCCGGTGGCGACCGGCGCGCCGCCGCCCGCTGCGCGGTGCGCACCGCCCGGCTCAACCCCCGGGAGGGCCGCGCCTACCTCGCCCTCGCGGTCGCCTCCGGGACGGTCAGCCCGGACCGCGTCCTGCGCGCCCTGCACCGCCGCGGCCGCGGTATCTGAGCGTCGCGCAGCCGGGTCAGCCCGTGAGTAGCCTGCGCAGCCCGCGCCGCGGCCGGCCGGCCGCCTCGTCGAGCAGGCCGTCGATGACCTGGGCGACCCGGTGCACGGAGGCCGCGACAGCGGCCTCGCGGCGGTTGTCCTCCCCGACCCTGACGTGGCCCGGGTCGCGGCGGGCCTGCTCGAGCGCCTGCTCGAGCTCCTCCTGCTGCTCGCACAGCAGCACGAGGCCCGCACCGCCCAGCCGGCGGCTGAACCGCAGCTGGTGGCCGTCGACGTGCTCGCCGTGCACCGGGTCGCGCGGCACGACGACGGGAAGCCGCCCGTGCCGCCAGGCCTCGCAGATGGTCGCCGGGCCGCCGTGGGTGACCAGCACCGAGGCGCTGGCCATCAGCTCCTGGAGGTCCTCGTGCGCGAGCAGGGCATGGCCCTCGCCGAACCGCGGCGCGCGGGCCGACCCGTGCTGGAACACCACCCGGGTGCGGCCGGGCTGGCGCTGCGCCCAGTCGTCCATCCAGTCCACGAGCCGGTCGAAGCGGTGGTGGTCGGTGCCGACGACGACGAGCACGGTGAAGACGGGCGCGGGGGCGTCGTCGGCCGCCGGCAGGCGCTGCGCGGCGGAGGTCACAGGACCGGCCCGACGACGGTCGTCCGGCGGTAGAGCGGCGCCTGCTCGTCCCACTGGACGAGCATCCGGTCCGCGAACGGCCGGCACAGCCGGCCGGTCAGGGTGGCCGAGTCGATCCGGTCGAACACCTCGAGGTACACGGTGGGGATCCCCAGGAGCTTGCCGAGCACGAAGAACGGGACCGCGACGCCCGCCCCGGTCGAGACGATGACGTCGGGCCGTTCCCGCAGCAGCAACCGCAGCGCCAGCACCGCGTTGCACACCAGGTTCTTCAGGTTGCGGGTGGTCGGGTAGGCGGCGGCGACGACGTCCTCGCCGGCCAGCAGGCTGTCCGCGTCGGCGGTGGGGAAGGTCACCCAGCGGGTGCGGCAGGTCGACCACCAGGGCCGCAGCGCCACCAGCTGCGCCAGGTGCCCGCCGCTGGAGCACACCATGAGGGCGTAGTGCCGGGGGCCTTCCTCGGCGGGCGGGGCCGGCTGGAGCCGCAGCGCCGGAGTGCCGGAGCGGGTCACCTCGTGGTGACCATGCCCGCCGCGACGGTGCGGTTGGTGGCCTCGTCGATGAGCACGAAGCCGCCGGTCGCGCGGTTGCGGCTGTAAGGGTCGATGAATAGCGGCAGCGTGGTGCGCATCCGGACCCGTCCGATGTCATTGAGGCCCAGCAGGCCGGCGCCCTCGTCGCGGTGCAGCGAGTTGACGTCGAGCCGGTACTGCACGTCCTTCACGAGGGCCCGCGCCGACCGGGTGGTGTGCTTGACGACGTACTTCTGGCCGGCCTTCATGGGCGTCTCGGCCATCCAGCACACCATCGCATCGACGTCCTGCACCGGCGTCGGGGCGTTGTGCGGCCGGCAGATCATGTCGCCGCGGGAGACGTCCAGGTTGTCCTCGAGGCGCACCGTCACGGCCATCGGCGGGAACGCCTCGTCGACCGGCCCGTCCGCGGTCTCGATGGACGCGATGCGCGAGGCGAAGCCGCTGGGCAGCACGACGACGTCGTCGCCCGGCTTCAGGACGCCGCCGGCCACGCTGCCCGCGTAGCCGCGGTAGTCGTGGTAGGCCTCGCTCTGCGGGCGGATGACGTACTGCACCGGGAAGCGCGCGTCGATCAGGTTCCGGTCGCTGGCGACGTGCACGTTCTCCAGGTGGTGCAGCAGCGACGTGCCGTCGTACCAGGGCATCCGGTCCGACCGCGTGACGATGTTGTCGCCCTTGAGCGCCGAGATCGGGATGACGGTCAGGTCGGTGATGTCGAGCTTGGCCGCGAAGCTCGTGAACTCGGCGTGGATGTCGTCGTAGACGTCCTGGCGGTAGTCCACGAGGTCCATCTTGTTGACCGCCAGCACCAGGTGCGGCACGCGCAGCAGGCTGACGAGGAAGGCGTGCCGCCGGCTCTGCTCCACCAGGCCCTTGCGCGCGTCGACGAGCACGATCGCGAGGTCGGCCGTCGACGCGCCGGTCACCATGTTGCGGGTGTACTGGATGTGGCCGGGGGTGTCGGCGATGACGAACTTGCGGCGGGGCGTGGCGAAGTAGCGGTAGGCCACGTCGATGGTGATGCCCTGCTCGCGCTCCGCGCGCAGGCCGTCGGTGAGCAGCGCCAGGTTCACGTAGTCGTCGCCCTTGTCGAGGCTGGCCCGCTCGACCGCTTCGTACTGGTCGGTGAAGATGGCCTTGCTGTCGTACAGCAACCGGCCGATGAGCGTGCTCTTGCCGTCGTCCACCGAACCGGCGGTGGCGAAGCGCAGCATCTCCATGGTTAGAAATACCCCTCACGTTTGCGGTCTTCCATGGCAGCCTCGCTGACCTTGTCGTCACCGCGGGTCGCGCCCCGCTCGGTGACCCGAGTGGCCGCCACCTCTGCGACGATCTTCTCAAGGGTGTCGGCGTCCGAGCGCACCGCCGCGGTCAGGTTGGCGTCACCGACCGTGCGGTAGCGCGTCATCGCCCGCTCAGTCGTCTCGCCCGGGCGGGGCGAGGTGAACGCGTTGACCTCGTAGAGCATCCCGGCCCGCTCGAAGACCTCGCGTTCCCGGGCGAAGTAGAGCCCCGGCAGCTCGATGCCCTCCTCGGCGATGTACTGCCAGACGTCGAGCTCGGTCCAGTTGGACAACGGGAACACCCGGATCGACTCGCCCAGGTGGATCCGCCCGTTGTACAGGCTCCACAGCTCGGGGCGCTGGTTCTTGGGGTCCCACTGACCGAACTCGTCGCGGAAGGAGTAGACCCGCTCCTTCGCCCGAGCCTTCTCCTCGTCGCGGCGGGCGCCCCCGAACAGCGCGGCGAAGCGGTGCTTCTCCACCGCGTCGAGCAGGACCGGCGTCTGGATCCGGTTGCGGGAGCCGTTGGGCTCCTCCTGCACCAAGCCGGCGTCGATCCCCTCCTGCACCGAGGCCACGAGCAGCTGCACGCCGAGCTCGTCGACCCGCTGGTCGCGAAAGGCGAGCACCTCGGGGAAGTTCAGCCCGGTGTCGACGTGCAGGACCGGGAACGGGATCCGCGCCGGCCAGAACGCCTTCTCGGCCAGCCGGAGCATGACGATCGAGTCCTTTCCGCCGGAGAACAGAAGCACCGGGCGCTCGAGCTCGGCGACGACCTCACGGAAGACGTGCACGGACTCGGCCTCGAGGGTGCGCAGGTGCGACAGCCGGTAGTCCGACGTCGGACTCGAGGACAGATCGGTCACGGCGTGCCTCCTTCAGGCTCGGTGGGTGGCGGTCTGGAGCTGGGCCAGGGCGGCCAGGATGTCGTCGGCGAGCTCCGGCCGGCACACGACCAGGTCCGGGAGCGTGGGGTCGGGGCGGTTGTAGACCAGCGGGCTCCCGTCGACCCGGCTGGTGTGCAGCCCGGCGGCCCGCGCGACGGCGACGGGGGCCGCGCTGTCCCACTCGAACTGGCCGCCGGTGTGCACGTAGGCGTCGACCGTGCCGAGCACGACGGCGGAGGCCTTGAACCCCGCCGAGCCCAGCGGGACGAGCTCGGCGTCGAGCCGCACGGCGGCGTCCGTGACCAGCCGGGTCGCCCGGCTGCGGCTCACCGCGAAGCGCGGCCGGCCGGTATGGGCCGGCGCCGGCGGCGCGGTGCCGGTCGGGCAGTCGGTGGTGAGCACGAGGTGGCAGGCCGGCAGCGCGACCGCGGCTGCCGTCAGCTCGCCGGACTCCCACAGCGCGACGTGCACGGCCCAGTCCTCGCGGCCCGCCTCGCCGTACTCCCGGGTGCCGTCGAGGGGGTCGACGATCCACACCCGGTCGGCGCGCAGCCGATCGCTGTCGTCCGCGGCCTCCTCGGACAGGACCGCGTCGGCGGGGCGGTGCTCGGCCAGCACCGCGGCGATCACGGCCTGCGCGTCGCGATCGCCGCGGTCCTTGAGGTCCGCGCAACCCGCGGCACGCTCGCGCAGCGCCAGCAGCACGTCGGCGGCGGCCTCGGCCGCCTGCACCGCCACCTGCACGTCCGACCGCGGCGCGTCCGCGCCCCGGGGAGGGGCGGCCGGCCGGTGCTCGTGCACGAGGAACCTCCGCTTCGAGGAAAGGACGTTGGGCCCTACGCCGCCCACGGTAGGACACAGGGTAACCCCGTTGTGTTACTGGAGGTCACCCAGCGCATTCGGCGTGGCCAACTCGGCAGTCTACGACGCCTGGGTTTCGGGTGCGCGCTGGCTGCGGCGCCACCCCGGCCCGACCCCGGCGCGGCGGAGCACGGCGACCAGGTAGAGCTCGACCAGCAGGACACCGAGGAAGGCCTCCTGGACCCGGACGCCGTAGCGGATCGCCTCCCCCGCGACGCCGCCAAGGGCGCCGTGGAGCAGCGAGAGCCCGGCCGGCGCCCCGAGGAGGAAGGCGTACCAGGACCACCGCGCCGCCTCGGAGGTCCGCCCGCGTCTGTCCAGGATCGCGCGGTCGACGACGTCGAGGCCGACCGGCGCCAGCACGAGCATGGCGAACCCCTCGGCGAGGTCGGTGACGAAGGCCGTGCGCGAGCCGACCGCGACGAGCAGCAGCACGCCGGCCGCGAGCCCCAGGACGACGGCACGGGGCAGCGGGCGGCGCAGCTGGACGTAGGGCAGCAGGACCGCCAGCGCCCAGAACGTTTCGTTGAGCGTCACGACCGTGGCCGGCAGGCCGGAGCCGCCCCTGAGCCCGACGCCGACCGCCAGGCAGGCCGCTGCCGCCAGCAGCGTGACCGGCCACTCCCGGGTGCTGCCGGTCAGCCGTGGCCGCGCGTACTGGATCCACAGCGGCAGCAGCAGCGCGAGCAGCAGCCCCTCGCTGTCCTCCGCCAGGTGGCGGGCCAGCAGGGTTGGGAAGACGCCGTCGAGGGTTCGGGTGACCGCCATGGTTAGAAGGACCACGAGGCCGCCGTAGTACCCGGCGGGTACGGCCGATCCGGTCCTGCTCACGGGACGGACGTTATCGGTTACCAAGCGTGTGCACCAGTGACCGCGGCTCCGGCCTCCCGTGCTCTCGGACGCCAGGCGGGGAATCACTCAGCGTGCAAGTACGGTTACGAAATGGCGGCGCAGCCCGGTTTTGCCGCCAAAATTCCGCGAATCACCGCAAAGAGCCCCCGGGGCGGCGGCGGCTCTGTCACCCTGCGCCATGGGACGGACCTGGGCCGGACGCGGCGCGTTGCTGTTGACCGTCGCGACGGCGGCCGTTGCCGGGCTGGCTCCCGCATCCGTCGCGGACACGGCGCCGCCGGTGGCGACCACGCCGGCGACGGTGAGTGCCGACGCGTTGCCGACGGTGCAGATCAACGGTGTCGTGTGGTCGCAGGTGACGGTGGGGAGCACGGTCTACGCGACCGGGAGCTTCACCTCGGCGCGGCCGGCTGGCTCGCCGGCGGGCACCAACGAGACGCCCCGTCAGAACCTGCTCGCCTACGACATCACGACCGGCAATCTGGTCACCTCGTTCAACCACAGCCTGAATGCGCAGGGCATGGTCGTCAGTGCCTCCCCCGACGGCAGCAAGGTGTACGTCGGGGGCTCCTTCACCAAGGTTGACGGCCAGCCGCGCTACCGCATCGCCGCATTCAGCACCGCCACCGGAACCCTGCTCAGCAGCTTCGCGCCCACTGTGGACGCCACCGTCCGGGCGATCGCCGCCACCAACAGCACGGTGTACGCCGGTGGCAGCTTCACCGCCGCCAACGGCGCTAGCCGGCCACGGCTGGCGGCCTTCACCGCGAGCACCGGAGCCCTGCTGGCCTGGGCGCCGGCGGCGAGCGCAACGGTGAACGCCATGGTCCTGTCGCCCGACCAGTCGAAAGTCATCGTCGGCGGCAAGTTCACACAGCTGACCACAACGCCCGCCTACGGGATGGGAGCCGTCGCTGCGGGCAGCGGGGCGATCCTGCCCTGGGCCGCCAACCAGAAGGTGCGCGACGCCGGCACCAACGCCTCGATCAACAGCCTGCGCACCGACGGCAGACAGATCTACGGCACCGGTTACGTGTTCGGACCTGGCGGCAACCTCGAGGGCACCTTCGCCGCCGACCCCGGCACCGGCAACGTGCTGTGGGTGGAGGACTGCCATGGCGACAGCTACGACACCTTCACCAGCGGCCAGGTGCTCTACAACGTGAGCCACAGCCACTACTGCGGCAACATCGGCTCGTTCCCGGAGACCAGCCCCAGGACGTTCTACCGGGCGACCGCGTTCACCACCTACCCGACCGGCACGGTCGGCCACGACCCGTACGGCTACTACGACTGGTACGGCACCCCCGCGCCCACCCAGCTGGACTGGTACCCGGCGCTCGACGTCGGCAGCTTCACCGGCCAGAACCAGGCCGCCTGGTCGGCCACGGGCACCGGCAGCTACCTGGCGCTCGGCGGGGAGTTCCCCCGGGTCAACGGCAAGGCACAGCAGGGGCTCGTCCGCTTCGCGGTCAGGTCCCTCGCCCCCAACAGGGTGGGTCCGCGCTACTCCACGACATTGACGCCGAGCGCCTCCTCGCCGTCCCCCGGCAGCGTCCTGCTGGCCTGGACGGCGACGTCCGACCAGGACAACGAGGCGCTGACGTACCGGGTCGTGCGGGACGGCGCGACCGCCAACCCAGTGTTCACGACCACCGTCAACTCCACGTTCTACCGGCTCCCGGCGATCAGCTTCACCGACACCGGCCTGTCTCCCGGGAGTACGCACAGCTATCGCGTCGTCGCGTACGATCCGCTGGGTAACGCCAAGAGCGGGTCCACCGTCACGGTCACCGTGTCCTCCTGAGCCGCGTCCTCCCGGGGCTGCTGCCCGGCCGTCACGACGAGGCGCCGGAGAACACCACGACCGGCCTGTCCACGCGGTAGCTCAGCGAGAGCATGATCCGGTCCCGCTCGTCCGTCGGGATCCGGAAGACATACACCGCCGAGGCGGAGCCACCGGCGGCCACGACGCCCGAGAACGGCCGCCCGGGGGGGCCGTCGACCGGGAGTCCGGGAGTCTCAGCCGGGCCGTAGCTGACGGTGACATTGGTCAGGTCCAAGGACAGCGGTACGGCCGAGCCGTTGTCGAGCACGAGGGAGAACGCGACCGCCGGTGCGCCACTGATCTCCCCGGGTCCCACCCCGGTCGAGACCACCGCCTCGGTCCCGGTGACGTGCGCGGTGACGCCCCCGCCGAAGCTCGCCGTGCTCCGCAGCGGGACCGGCGGCCTGAGCTCGAGCGGGGGCGCCGCGACGGGCTCCTGGCCGGCGGCGAGGGGGGGTGCCTCCGGTGCTGGTGCTGGTGCTGGTGCTGGTGCCGGTGCCGGCGCGGGTGCCGGCGGTGAGCGGTCCGGCGCCGTCCCCGGCTCGGACGGCAGGTCCGACGGCGCCGCGGTGGGCGAGGTCGACGGCCGTACGGGGGCAGGCGCTGCCCGGGAGGCATCCGGAAGGACGGTCCCCTCGGTCGGGGCGAGGCCACCGGAGGAGCCGGCGGAGGGCGGCGAGAACCCTGCGCAGCCCGAGCCCATGATCAGGATCGCAACGGCAAGCCCCGGGACGGACCGGCGGCACCGTGCGCGGTCACGGTCGCGTCGCCCGGACGCAGGAGCGGGGGTCACCGTCCGGTCGGCGCTCAACGCAACGCGCCGGTGAGGACCACGGTCGGCCACTCGGTGGAGTAGCTGATCGTCAGTGTCACGTCGTCGCGCTCGGCCGTGGGGATGGCGAAGACGTAGGTGCCGGCGGCGGAGGCACCCGGGGCGGCCTCTCCGCCGAAGGGCTGGGCCCTCGGGTCGTCCACCAACCCCGCGGGCGTCGCCGGGCGGCCGTAGCCGGCCGTCACCGTCACGTTTTCCAAGGACACCGAGCGGGCCGACGCGTTGGTGAGGCGCAGCACGACGGCGGCGGCGGGCTCGCCGCTGATCTGCCCCGGTCCGTTGCCGGCGGAGGTCAGGGAGCTCACGTCGCTCACCTCGACGGTGACCCGGTTGCCGAAGTCGCCGGTTGCGGTGATCGGCACGGGCACCTGCAGCGCAGGGGTCTTCTCGGGAACGGTGGACAGGGGCGCGCCCGGGCCCGGCTGCGGCGGGCCGGACGGGGCCGGGACAGCGGGCAGCGAGCCGGCCGGGGCTGCGGGGGACGGCGGCGGGCCGGCCCCGCCGGAGGACGCGGCCCGCCCCCCGGGGGAAGCGCTGCAGGCCGACAGGCACAGCGTCACGACGACCGCAGCGACGCAGCGCCCCCCTGGGAGACGGGGACACGCCCCGATCTCGCTCACCGACGCCTCCGGTCTGAGCAGCGATCCACGCAAGGATGCGCAGGAGATGGTTGCGGCGGCGAGCGCCCCCGGCTACGCACGGTACGGGCAGGTGTCCGCCGGCGGTGCCGCTTCCGCGACACCGGCGAGGCGTCCTCAGCCGGAGCGGCGGACGGTGACGGGCTGATCGTCGTCGTCCCAGACGTTGCCGTCGGCCGACAGGCTCGTGGCGTACGTCGCCAGGATGGCGCAGTCGTCGCGGCTCCCGCGCCCGAAGCGGTTGTCGGACACGGTGATGCCGCCCATGCTGCTGCGCGGCTTGTGCGCCAGGTTGACGCTGCACACGCCGTCATCGACCCAGTTCTGCTGGAACGTCAGGTCCTCGGTCACGCTGTAGTCCTGGGTGACCTGCAGCGCGGCGTTCGAGGCACCGGTGATCGTGTTGCCCACGAGCCGGATGTTGCTGCCCCCCAGGACCTGGACGCCGTCGTTGTGCGTGGGACCGCCGCCCTGGTAGGGGTCGGAGGGGAAGTCGCGGTGGTCATGCAGCCAGGAGTGCTCGATCCGGACGTTGTCACCGAAGATCTTGGCTCCGTCCACCGTGCCGTGCACGTCGACGCGGCGCAGCGTGTAGTTCGAGCCCTTGACGCCGTCGATCCAGACCGAGGGGTTCGCCGGCACCAGCTCGCTGTCCTCCAGGACGAAGTTGGTCGCCTTGGTGTTGGTGACCAGACCGATGTTGTAGCTGGGAGCGACACCGCCGCGGATGACCGATCGTCGGATGGTCACGTCGGGGGCCGCGATGTCCACGAAGCCGTGGATGTCCAGGCCGTCGTACGTCGCGCCCGGCGTGCTGGCCACGAGGTTGCCGTAGTGCGGTGTGAGGTGCACCCCCGGCGGTACGCCGGTGTTACCGCTGCCCGGCTTGGTCGGGCTGGGGCCCGGGGCAGGCCCGGACTCGGACCGGGTGATCGCGATGGCGGAGACCTTCGCGTAGTTCACCTTGCTGTCGAAGGCCAGGTCGAGGGCTCCGTCGTCGACGGCCAGGCGGAACGTCTTGTCGAAGGCGGCGTTCTTGCCCACCGCGGCGAAGATGTCGACGTCGGTCAGCACGGTGGCGCCCTCGGCGGCGACGTCGAAGATCCGCTTGCCGGGCGCGTCCCAGTAGATCTCAGCCATCCGCAGCGTGACGTCGTAGGTCCCGGCCGGCACGGGCTGGTGGAAGCCCGACATGGCGTAGTGCTCGCTGCGGTAGAGCGCGTCGTCGTGCGTGCCGGCGATCGCCACGGTCGGGTCGATCTCCCAGCGCAGACCGCCGGAGAAGGATCGGTCGGCGTCCCACTGCACGCCTTTCGAGTCGGTCACCGGGGACGTGCCGGTGCTGACCCTGATCTCGGTGTCGTGCGCGGCGGCGGCCGGTGCCGTCGCCGCGACGAGGGTCCCCGTGAGCAGCAGCGCCACGCAGGCAGTCAGAACAGGACGGAGAGGCACCCGTGACCCTTTCCAGCGCCTACGGGGTTAGCTGTCGGGTTCGGACGGAAAGGTCGTCCGGCCACACCGTGGCTGCACCCCAAGGCCGTCACGGTCGACGGCCGACGTCGTGGGTCCCCCGCTCCTGCCACTCATGCTCGCGCGGCACCCGGCGCGGGGCAGGACTCGACGATCCGCGTCAGGAGGCCCCGTGTGCCGGGGCCGGGAGACCGTACGGGCAGGCCTTCGCCGACGTCAAGAACACCGGCCCGGTGGGGAGGTCAGCCGCCGTCGCGCACCCGGACCGGCAGGCCGCTGTCCTGCCAGACGTTGCCGGCCGCGAGCAGCGTCGTCATGCGACTGGAGATGATCGCGCAGTCGTCGTACAGGGTGTTGCGGCCGAAGCGGTTCCCGGCGGCGGAGATGCCGGTCATGCTGGGCAGCGGCTTGTTGGCCAGGTTGACGGTGCACTTCCCGCCGTCGGCCCAGTTGCGGCTGAACTCGAGGTCGGTCGTTTCGCTGTAGTCCTGGGTCACCTGCAGCGCTGCGTTGCTGGCGCCGGAGATCGAGTTGCCGAGGATGTGGATGTTCTTTCCCCCCAGCACCTGGACCCCGTCGTTGTGGGTCGGCCCGCCGCCCTGGTTGGGGTCCGAGGCGCGGTAGACGGTGTCGTGCAGCCAGGAGCTCTCGACCCGGACGTTGTCGCCGTGCACCTTCACGAGGTCGGTGGTGCCGTGCGCGTTGACCCGCCTGGCCGTGTAGTTGGCGCCCTTGATGGCGTCGAGCCAGACCGAGGGGTACTCCGGGACGAGCTCGCTGTCCTCGAGCACGAAGTTCGTCGCCGTCGGCGTGTAGTTCGTCACAAGCCCGATGTTCGTGGTGGCGACGCCACCGCGGATCACCGATCGGGTGATCTTCACGTCCGGGGCCTGGATGGTGACGAAGCCGTGCACGTCGAGAGCGTCGTACCGAGCGCCCGGTGTCCTGATCGTCAGATTGCCGTAGTACGGGGTCAGTGCGGTCCCGGACGGCACTCCGGTGTTGCCGGCGTCCGGCCGTACGACGCCGGGTGCCGGCACCGTGGCCACCTTCGTGATCGCCACCGCGGAGACCTTCGCGAAGTTCTTCGTGCTCGTGAAGCCCAGGTCGAGCCGGCCGTCGTCGACGGTCACCCGGAAGGTCTTGTCGTACGCCCTGTTCTTGCCGACCGCGGCGTAGATGTCGATGTTGCGCAGCGCCGGCGCGCCCTCCGCCGAGACGTCGAAGACCCGCTTGCCCGGGGCGTTCCAGTAGATCTCGGCCAGCCGGACGGTCACGTCGTAAGTCCCCGGCTCCACCGGCTGCTGGAAGCCGGTCATCCCCCAGTGCTCGGTGCGGTAGAGCGCGTCGTCCTGCGTGCCGGCGATGGCCGTGCCGCTGCCGACGGCGGACAGGGTGCCGCCGGTGAACCCCCGGTCCGCCGCCCACGTCGCGCCGGCGGCGTCCTGCACGGCCAGGCGGGCGGTGCCCACGCGCGCCGCCTCCCCGCCGGCCTGGGCAGGAGAGGAGGTGGTCGTCACGAGGCCGCCGGACAGCGAGGCCACTGCGAAGGCAAGGCAGAGACGTCGGGAGACTGGGACGGCCACAGGGTCACCTTCAGGTGCGGCGGGACGGCAGCCGGGCCGCCCGCGGGGTGGTCCCCAGCTCCGGAAGGAGGTGCGGACGGACCCCTTCTGTCTCGGTCGGCCGCAGGCGTTCTTGAGGTCGACCGGAGACGTCACCCGAAGGGGTGACCGGCCAGCTCAGCCGCGCCGGATGCGGACCGGCTCCCCGCTGTCGTCCCACACGTTGCCCGCGGCGGTGAGGTCCGTCATCGCACTGGCGATGATCGCGCAGTCGGCGATGCGCGTCCCGCGACCGAAGCGGTTGCCGCTGACGGTGATTCCCGTCATCGTTTTCAGGACTTTGTGCGCCACGTTGACGGTGCACCCGCCTCCGTCGAGCCGGTTGTCCGCGAGGACGAGGTCGCTCGTGGCACTCACGTCCTGGGTGATCTGCACCGCCGCGTTACTCGCCCCTGAGATCGAGTTACCGGTGATGCGGATGTTGCGCCCCCCGAGCACCTGCACGCCGTCGTTGTGTGTCGGCCCGCCGCCCTGATCGGGGTCGGACGGGAACGACGTCATGTCGTGCAGCCAGGAGTCCTCGATGCGCACGTTGTCGCCGTAGACCTTCGCGGTGTCGACGGTGCCGTGCGCGTCGATCCGGCGGGCCGTGAAGTTGAACCCGACGATCCCGTCGAGCCAGACCGACGGGTACTCGGGGACCAGCTCGGTGTCCTCGACCAGCAGGCCGGTCGCTTCCGGTGCGTTGTTGACGATCAGGCCCCGGTTGCTGGTCGCCCGGCCACCACGGATGACCGAGCGGCTGATCCGCACGTCGGGTGCCAGGACCGTCACGAAGCCGTGCACGTCCAGGGCGTCGTAGACCGCGCCGGCTTCGGTGATCGTGAGGTTGCCGTAGTACGGCCGCAGGGCGGTGCCGGCAGGCACACCGGTGGCGGCGCCGCCCTCGACCTCCGGGACCGCGGCTGGGGCCGGGGGCGGCGGCGAGGGCGTCGCCGTCGAGGTCTGCCCTGGCGGCTGCCGTGCCGTGGCCCCCACGGCGAGCGCGGTGAGCGCGGTGAGCAGGCACCCGAGCGCGAAGCCCACGGTGCGCCGGGTGGCCGGCCGCCGGCCCGGCCCCTGCCTCACCGCGGAAGGACCGCAAAAGCCCTACACGGAGTGCATGGCATGCGTACAGTTTGCCACAGTTCGAGTGCCTCCCGGCCTTCGGAAACGGAACGCACAGAGCACCCGGGGCAGGGATGAAGCACAGAGTCGGTTATGCGCCTGGCGTCTACGACCTCTTCCACGTCGGCCACCTCAACATCTTGCGGCACGCCCGCAGCCGCTGTGACTACCTCATCGCCGGCGTGGTCTCCGATGAGCTGGCGACGCGCGTGAAGGGCGCGGCGCCCGTCATCCCGCTGGGTGAGCGGCTCGACATCGTCAGCAGTGTGCGCTACGTGGACCGGGCCGTCGCCGAGGTGCTGCCGGAGAAGCTGGACACCTGGCACGACCTCGGATTCAACATCATTTTCAAGGGGGACGACTGGCGCGACACTCCCAAGGGCGACAGACTGGAGGCCGACTTCGCCGGGGTGGGTGTGGAGGTCATGTACTTCCCCTACACCGCGCACACCTCGAGCACGCAGCTCCGGCAGGTGCTCGCCCTCCTCCGGCGCCAGGCGTCCTGAGGCGTTCGACGGCAGACGGACGCCTGGTGCGTCACGGGACGAGGAGAGGTCGGCACATGCACACCAGCCGCTGGCTGTCCGCCGTGCGCGAGCGCCGGCTCGTCATCGTGGCGCTGACCCTGGCGGGGGTCGGCGTGGCCGCGGTCCTGAGCCTGCTCACCACCCCGCAGTACCGCGCCGGCACCACGGTCTTCCTGTCGGTCTCGCGCGGCGACACGGTCAGTGAGCTGAACCAGGGCGCCGCGTACACGCAGAACTTGGTCAAGTCCTTCTCCGAGGTGGCTACCACCCCGGCCGTGCTCGACCCGGTCATCCGCGACCTGCGGCTGGACACCACACCCGACCGGCTCGCCCGCGTCCTGACCGTCGAGTTGGCCCCGGACACCGTCCTCGTCACCGTCTCGGCGCGCAGCCCTTCCCCGCAGCGCGCCGCACAGGTGGCCAACGCGGTCGGGACGCAGCTGGCGAGGACGGTGGGCGACCTGTCCGCCTTGGGCCCGCGGGCGGCCAGGGCCATCAACGTCACCACCGTCGCCACTGCCGAGCCCCCTGCCGAGCCGTTCACCCCCCGCCCGTGGCGCGACCTGCCCCTCGGTCTCGCCCTCGGGCTGCTCGCCGGTCTCGGGGCCGCGACGCTGGCCGAGTTCAGCACCGCCAGGGTCAGGACCGAGCAGGACCTGCGCGCTGTGGTGGACCTGCCGGTACTGGCAACCGTGCGGCGGCACCGGCGGCACGTGCTCCTGGACGGCGGCGGTCACGGCCCGGGTGCGGAGTCGTACAAGTCCCTGCGGACCAACCTGCTGTCGGACGAGGTCCGCGCCGGCGGCCGTTCGGTGGTCGTCACCTCGGCGACCCAGGGCGACGGCACGACGACGACGGCCGTCAACATGGCCATCACCGTGGCCGCCGCCGGCGTGCGCGTCCTGCTCGTAGAGGCCGATCTGCGCCGGCCCTCGCTGGCGCGGTCCCTGAACCTGCCCGGCACCGAGGGGTTGTCGGCCGTCCTGCGCGGCGAGGTCGCCTATACCGAGGTCGTGCAGTCCTGGGGCGACGTCGAGCTCGAGGTGCTGCCGGCCGGCCGCGTGCCGACCGATCCCAGCGAGCTGCTCGGCTCACCGACCATGGCGTTGCTGCTGGCCGACCTCGGCGAGCGCTACGACCTGGTCGTCCTGGACACGCCGGCGGCCACCGCCGTCACCGATGCTGCCGTCCTCGGTCGACAGGCGGACGGGGTGCTGCTCGTCGTCGACAGCCGGAGCAGCACGCGCGCGGGACTCGAGACGTGCCTGGACGCCCTCGAGCTCGCCGGCGGCGCCGTCCTCGGCATGGTGCTCAACCGGGCCAGGTCCGTCGCCGGGCGCACCCACGACGCGCCTCCGGTTGCCCCGACAGGGGCAGCGGCCCGACCGACGGCCGTGCTCGTGGAGCACCCGGGGTGAGTGACACGTCCGTCGTCGGCGCAGCCGGCCCGCCCCGCGGCGACGCACGGACCACCGCGGTCATGACCCTCGTCGTCCCGGCCTGTGACGAGGAGGCAGTCATCGCCCGCTGCCTGTCCTCGCTCACCCGCCAGCGGGAGCGTCGGATCGAGGTCGTCGTCGTCTGCAACGGCTGCACGGATCGCACGGCCGACATCGTCCGGTCGTGGATCGAGCGGGATCCCCGCATCCGGATGGTCGAGCTCGCGCAGGGCTCGAAGACGCAGGCCATCCGCGCCGGGATCGCGCGCAGCGCCCCGGGCTGCCTCGGCGTCGTCGACGCCGACGTGACGTTGAGCGAGGACGCCGTGGCGGGCCTGTGCCGGTCCCTGGCGGCTCCGGAGCCGAGGATCGCGGCACCGGCCGTACGGCTGGATCTCACTGGCTGCAGCAGCATCGTCCGGCGCTTCTACACCGTGTGGATGACCGAGCCGTACGTCGCCGAGGGACTGATCGGCGCCGGGGTGTACGCGGTCAACGCGATGGGTCGATCCCGTCTCGCGGCGATGCCGGACGTGCTGGCCGACGACGCCTGGGCGCGAGCCCGGTTCGGCCGGTCGAACCGCTGCACGAGTACCGGGGTCTTCACCGTCTACCCGGCCCGCTCCAGTCTCGCTCTGATCCGCCGGCGCGCGAGAGTGCTCGCCGGCAACCGGCAGCTGGCGCCCCGCCGCACCGCGACGCGGGAACCCGGGCAGGCGCGCCACGACCTCGACCCGGGCAGGCCGGCCGCCCGGACGACGGGCAGTGCCGGGCTGCTCGACCGCCTGTCCTACCGGGGCATCGGGCTGTCCGCACGCATGCTCGTCCGCTGGCGCACGGCGCGGGGCACCGGCGCGACGTGGGGCAAGGACCTGACCTCGCGCAGGACGGCGTAGGCCGGTGCTGCCCCACCCCGGCCAGGGAGCGGCCGCCCCGGCGCGGACACCGGCACCGGCACCGGGGGTGTCCGTCCGCGACCGGTCGCTCGTGCGCCGGCACGCCCGGCGGGGACCGGATCGGCTCGATGCCGCCACCGCGCTGCTGGTCCTCGCCTGGTCGACCGTCGTGCTGCCCCGACTCGTGCAGACCCTCACGGCCGCGAAGTACCGCAGCACCCTGGCGGACGCCGCACCGGTCTCCGCGATCGCCCTCCGCCTCGACCAGGGTCTCACCGCCGCGCTCATCCTCGCGAGCGTCCTCATCGTGGCGCAGCGGCTCGACGCGCTGCCCACCCGGCGGCGCGCGGCGCTCGTCGTCCTGCTCGCGCCGTGGGCCTACCTGGTGCTCCGGGACGTCTACGCCGGCACGCTCCCGCTGCACCAGGCGCAGCTGGTCTACCCGGCTGTGATCACCGCCCTCTGGGCCCTGCAGCCCCGACTGCAGAGCCTGAGCGTGCTGGGCTACCTCACCGCCGCGACCGCGATGGTCAGCATCCTGCTCGCCGTCGCCGTCCCCGACAAGGGTCTCTACCGCGCCGCGACCGGCGACCTCATCTCGCCCGCCAAGGAGATACTGCCGTGGGGCGTGCTCGTCGGGCCCTTCACCGACGGCAACAACCTGGGTCAGTTCCTCGTGCTCGGTTTCCCGGCCCTGCTGTTCGTCGCGCGCCGCTGGCTTCGCCTGCTGCTCGCGTCCTGCACGGGCTTCGCCCTGCTGTGGACGGCTTCCCGGTCCTCGCTGGCCGCGCTGGTCGTGGCGCTGCTCGCGGGGCTCTGCCTTGTCCGGGCGCCGGCGAAGCTCCGGCGGGCAGTGGCCGCCGGCCTTCTGCTGGGCCTGACCGGCGTCGGAGTCGTCGTCCCGATCATGGCCAGCAGCGACGGGGCCTTCACCAACCGGGGAATCCTCTGGAGCGACAGCTTCCAGGCCTGGAGCCGGCAGCCGACCTTCGGGCTGGGCTCGACCTGGTATGCCGAGATCGCCCCCTCCGTCAACGGCCTCGGGGGTTACGCGTTCCACGCGCACAACCAGTTCGTCCAGACGCTGGTCGTCGGAGGGCTGCTCAACGTCGTTCTCGTCGGCGTCCTGTACGGCGCGGTCACCCGAGACGCCGCGCGCTGGGCCGCCTCGGGCTCGCTCTATCCGGCCGTCTCGTTCGCGACCTTCCTCGTCTCCGGCACCCTGGAGGTGCCGCTCGGCTTCGTCGACCGGGACTTCCTGCTGGCCGTGACCTACCTGCCCGTCGCCTTCACCGTCTTCGCGGTGGCCCACGTCGATCCGCGGAGCCGGCCGTCGGAGGCTCCGGCGGCGAGCCGGCAGCGTCGGGACCGGCGCCTGGGCTGGCGGCCGCGGACCGCCGCACCCCCGCCCGACCGACCCCGCTCCCGGACCTGACCGGCCCACGCCCGCGCGCGTCCCGCCACACCGCCCACAGCCCCCCGGCCAGGCTTCCCAGGACCAGGGCCACGGCGAGGTTGAGACCGGTCCGAGGAGCCGACGCGACGGTCGGGGTGCGCGCCGGCGCCACCACGTCGGCCCGGATCGTGGGCTGCGCCGCGGCCGTGCGCGGGACCAGCTGCTCCACGGCGACGACCAGGCGGCGGGCGACGGCATCGGCGACGCGGGAGGCCCCGACGGGAGTGTCCTGACTGGCCCGGACCGTGAGGACGACGGCGTCCCGGCGGGCCGCCACGTCGACATGGCGGGCGAGCAGCGCCGCCGTGGTGTCGAGGTCGAGCTCGTCGATGACGGGGTCGAGGACGACCGGCAGCACGGCGAGCCGGCTGAAGGATCCGACCTGGGCCTGGGCGTAGTCCAGACCCACCGACCGGTCCGCAGGCGACGCGGCCAGCTGCCGCGACAGGAACACGGTGGCAGAGGCCACGTACGTCGGGGTCGTGACCAGGGAGAGCCCCAGCGCGGCACCGACGGTGATTGCCACCGCGCCGACGACCGCGAGCCAGCCGGCCCGGACGATGCGGAGGTACTCGCCGAGCCCCACGGGCGTGTTCCTCATGTCGGGCCTGACCCTGGTCGGGTGTCGGACTGCCGCAATCACCGCAAGCCACCTCGGCGCCGCCCGACGCCTTCTATGCTAACCCTGCCCCCTTGCTCGGGTAGCGCACAAGCAGCGTCAGGGGGTGACGGGACGTGCCCGGCGAATCCACCTCGGCCCCGCCGCCCGTACAGCCGTCGCTGAGCGACGTCGCTGCCCGTGGCACCGGCCTGACCTTGCTGACCCAGGCACTGCGCGCCGTCCTCCAGATCGCCTCCGTCGTCGTCCTCGCGCGGCTGCTCACTCCGCGGGACTTCGGACTGATCGCGATGGTGACGGCGGTGATCGGAGTGGCGGACCTGGTCCGGGACTTCGGGCTGTCCTCCGCGGCGGTGCAGAGCAGGACCCTGTCGGACGACGAGCGCACCAACCTGTTCTGGGTCAACCTCGGACTGGGCGTGGCGTGCTGCGTGGCCGCCGTCCTGGCAACTCCGCTCATCGTGGCGGTCTACGGGCAGCCCGAGCTGGCCGCCATCGTGTGGGGCCTGTCCACGGTCTTCGTCCTGAGCGGAGCGACCACCCAGTTCCGTGCCGACCTCACACGCACCCTGCGGTTTCGCGCTCTGGTCCGGGCCGACCTGGTGTCGCAGCTCGTGGGCGTCCTGGTCGCCGTGGCGCTGGCCCTCGCGGGACGCGGACTGTGGGCGATCGTCTGCCAGCAGGTTGTGGCGGCCGCCGTCGCCTGCGCCCTGAACGTCCGCAGCTCGCAGTGGCGCCCCGGGCTCCCGAGAAGGGGTGTCCCGCTGCGCCGGTTCTTCCGGTTCGGCGGTGGGCTGCTCGGCACCCAGCTCGTCGGCTACCTCACCAAGAACATCGACAACATCGCGCTCGGGACCTTCTCCGGGGCGGTTCCCCTGGGTTACTACAGCCGTGCCTACCAGCTGCTGATGACGCCCCTCAACACCATCAACGCACCGATGACCCGGGTGGCCCTCCCGGTGCTGTCCCGGGTGCAGGACGACGACGCCACCTACGCCCGCTACTTGGCCAAGGTGCAGTTGGTCGCCTGCTACCTCACCGCGACGGTCTTCGCGGTCGCGGCCGGGCTCGCCGAGCCGCTCGTGCTCGTGCTGTTCGGCCACGACTGGACCCCCGTGGCGCCGATCTTCGCCGTCCTCGCCCTGGGCGGGATCTTCCGGGCGGTCGCCCAGATCAGCTACTGGATCTACCTCTCGCGGGGCGTCCCCGGCGCGCAGTTCAAGCAGGTCCTCCTGACTGGCCCGATCATGATAGTGATGATTTTGGCCGGTCTGCCCTGGGGTCCCGTCGGAGTGGCGGTCGGTCACTCCGTCGCCTATCTCCTGCAGTGGGTGGTGTCGCTGCTCCACGTCGGGCGGGCGGCCCGGGTGGACAGCCGGCCGCTGTTCCGCAACGCGCTGCGGGCTATCGGCCTGGTCAGCGCGCCGTGCGGCGCCCTCGCGTTCCTGGGGAGCCTCGCACCGGCGCCGCCGGTCGCCCAGCTGGCATGCGGCCTCGCGCTGAGCGGGTGCTACCTCGTGCTGGCTCAGCTGTGCCTGCCGTCGGTGCGGGCGGACACGATCACCGTTGTCTCCTTCGGCCGTCGCGCCCTCGGCCGGCCTCGACGCCCTACGGTGCCGGCCGCGGACGGGGCTGCCTGACCCGCCGTCGGCGTCGGGAGGCATCCGGGCTGCAGGGGGGACGGCGGTACTCGACGTAGACGTAGCCGTAGGCGCCGGCCAGCATGCCCGCTCCTCGCAGGCAGGTACGCACGCCCCGGGCCTCCTGCGTGAGGTCATCGGACAGCCGTCCCCACAGGGCCTGGAGGGCGCCGCCGAGGGTGCGTGGCAGGCCCTGTGCGGTGAGGGCCACCCGGGCCTGCATGCGTCGGGCGCCGGACAGCTCGAGCGACGTCCGGCTCCACGAGTTGCCGCTGCGGAAGGCCCGCCGCAGCACCCAGCGCCGCTGCACGCGGTCGGCGGGCACCCGATCGACCACGACCGCCTCGTCGCACCAGAGGAGGTCGGCGCCGCCGCGCACCAGCTGTCGGGTGAACAGGGTGTCCGAGCCCCCGCTGAGGCCGAAGCGCTCGTCGAACCGCAGACCCTGTCGCCGTACCCACTTCAGGTCCAGCAGCAGGTTGTTGGTCGCGGCCACCTCGACGGCGGTGCCGGTGGTCAACCGGCGGCGATCGAAGAACCGGCCCTTCTCGACCCACTCGCCGGGCTCGACGACGTACTCCGAGACGACGGGCCCGACGACCCCGGCGCTGCCGGTGGCGGCCTGCAGCCGCACCAGGGACTGCAGCCAGGACGACACCGGCCACTCGTCGTCGTCGATGAACACGAGCAGGTCCGACGCCGCGGCCTCGTCGAGAGCCCGGTTGCGGGCCGCGGCGATGCCGGGCGTGGGCTCGTGCACGTAGCGGACCTGCTCGGCCATGCCCCCCTCGCACAGCTGGCGGGCGCTTGCCGCCGGGTCGTTGTCGACGACCAGCACCTCGGCTGCCGGGCAGAGGCCGGTGGCCTGCTCGACCAGCTCGGGCAGCAGGGCGCGCAGCTCCTCCGGTCGCCGGTAGGTGATCACGGCGACGACGACGGCGGCACCAGCTCTCTTCGTCATAGGCAGCATCTCAGGCGACTGGCCTGCCGGCCCAGAAGTCATCGAAGACGACGCTGAGCGGGCCGTTGGTGGATGAGGCGGACAGCAGCGCCGCCACGGCGACCGAGCCTGCCACCTGAAGCGCGCCCGTCGCGTCGGTCGCGCTGAGCTGCCACGACGGTTCGGTCTGGCCGGGCCGCCACACCTTGGCCCGGAGCAGGGTCGGTGAGGCTCCCGTGATCTGCAGCCGCACCTGCAGCACCTCCCCCGGCAGGTAGGTCACCCCGGGCAGGGTCACGGTCTGCAGCGCCGTCTGGCCGCCGGCTGCCACCCGCACGAGAGCGGCGGTGACCCCACCACTGGGGAGGTAGCGCAGCTTGACGCGGTAGTCACCGGCCGTACCGGCCCGGCGACCGACGACCGACAGGTAGGTGCCGCCGCCTGTCTGAATCTTGTCGAGGGAGACCGCCACCCGTACTTCGGTGTCCACGGCCGAGACGCTGCGCAGCGAGGCCGTCGGGCCGGAGCCGGCCGTAGCCAGCCGCAGCCGCGCGGACCCCCCCGCCACCGAGAAGTTGGCCGCTCCGCCGGTCAGGAACCAGGCCCCGCCGAGGTCGGCGCCTCCCCAGCCGCCGGTCACCGTGCGACCGAAGGCGTCGCTGGCGTAGGAGGCCGGGGCCGGCGGGGTGGTGACGGTCACCGGGTTGCTGACGCTGCCGTTCGCACCCTTGTCGTCGGTCACCGCCAGCGTCACCGGGAACGTCCCGCCGGCGGCGTAGGTGTGCTGGGGCAGGGCGCCCGCACCCGTCGACCCGTCCCCGAAGTCCCAGGCGTACGACACCACCGACCCGTCCCGGTCGGTGGACCCCGAGCCGTCGAAGCTCGCCGTCAGGCCCGACGCGCTGGTGGTGAACGCGGCGGCCGGCGGCACGTTCTGGGTGGCTCCCCCACCCTGGCGGTAGTGGTCGAGGATCTCGTCCGGCGGCAGTGCCTTGGCGTAGATGGCCGCCTCGTCGACGGTCCCGGCGAAGTCGTTGCTGCTCGCTCCACCCCAGGTGTTGTCGCCGCCCACCCGCCAGTAGCCGGCGTAGATCTGCGCCTGCGCCTGGGGATGCGTGCCGACCCGGCTCCCGTCGACGTACAGCTTCATGCCTGACCCGTCCTGGACGGCGACGACGTGGTGCCAGCCCCCGTCGTTGTAGCTGGCGTCGGTGTCGATGACGTTGGTCTGCCCCGTGTAGACACCGAAGCGCAGCCGGCCGTCGTCGAGCATGTAGACGTGTCGGTCGTAGCTGCTGCTGCTGCCTGTCTGCGCGTTCCCGAAGCCGATGAGCCTGCCGCCCCGGGTCGTCGTGGTCCGGAACCAGATCTCTTCGGAGTAGACGGTGGGGCTGGTGATCCGCCCCGCCGCGGCGACCGCGGCGGTCGAGCCGTCCAGCGTCACGGCGGTCCCGCTGCCCGGGACGGCGCCGGCTGCGCCGTAGCCGACTCCCCCCGTGTAGCGACCGTCCAGGCCGTTGGCCGTCGTGTCCAAGGCCACCGGGCCCTGGGTCTCGTCGAGGCGCCAGTAGCTCTCGGGCGCCGAGCCGTACACGGCGGCGCCGTAGGTGTCGGTCGGCTTTCCGCCGGACGCCAGCGGCCTTCCGCTGTTGACGTAGTGAGCCTGCACCTGCTCGACGGTGAGCGCGGTGGGGTAGATCGCTACATCGTCGATCGCCCCGGTGAAGAAGCTGCTGGTGGGCCGGGACGGCCAGTTGCCCAGGTTGTCACCACCGATGCGCCAGTACCCGGAGTAGGGCTGACCCTTCGTGGTGGCCGGGTCGCGACCGACCCGCTTGGCGTCGACGTACAGGGTCATTCCTGCGGCGCTCAGTGAGGCGACCACGTGGTGCCAGGCACCGTCGTTGTAGGAGGCCTGGCTGGCCACCACCCGGGCGCCGCTGTCGTAGACGCCGAGGACAAGGCGACCGGCGGCGTCCATGTACACGTGCCGGTCGTAGCTGCTGCTGGTGCCGGTCTGGCGGTTGCCGAAGCCGAAGACCTTGCCCCCGGTCGTGGTGGTCGTCTTGATCCACGCCTCGGCGGTGAAGGTGTCCGGGGCGGGCACGGCGTTCGGTGTCGCCCCGGATGCGGTCGGCGACCCGTCGAAGACCGAGGCGGCGTCCTCGTCCCCGAGGATGGCGCCGGTTGCGCCGTGGGTGACGCCCGCCCCCCAGGCGAGGTCGTCGAAGCGCGCGGAGTCGTAGGCCGTGGAGCCCGAGGCCTCGCCGAGCCGCCAGAACGAGCTGGCCCCGTCCGCCAGCACGCCTGTGGAGTAGGCGCTGGACGGCCCCGCGGTGGCCGCGGTCACGCTGACCGTGTCACCGAGGACGACGTTGCCGAGGGCGTCGGTCGCCGACAACCGGTAGCGGTAGCTCTGGCCGGGGTTCAGGCCCTGGTCCGTGAAGCCGAGGGTGGGCCGGTTCCAGAACGTCGACGCCGCCGTGGTCCGGAACACCGGGGTCGCCGTGTCGCCGTCGCGCACCACCTGGTAGGTCAGGGTCGCGTTGTCGCGGTCCCAGTTGGCCGGCCAGGAGACCCGCACCGTGCCGGCCGACGGGGAGGCCAGGCTGGGCAGGAACTGCGCTCCCCTGAGCACCGGGCCCTGCTTGTTCGGGGCGATCGCCCGCGTCGCGAAGCGCACGAGGCCCTGCTGGGGCGTGCCGTTGACCCGGGGGAACTCCCCGCCCATGACGACGTAGTCGGCGTTCCCGGTGACGTTCCAGGCCGCCTGGGTCTGACCGGTGAAGCTGCCCGCGTCCAGTTGCGGGAACCAAGTGAGCAGGGCAGGAGCGGGCTGGCCGTACCAGTCGTAGTAGCCCTTCGTGTCGTGCCGCACGGTCCCGGCAGGGCCGGCCGACCATGCCAGGCCGCGGCTGAACGTCCGTGGGTCGGTCTCGGGGAACCCGCCCACGTTGCCGCAGTAGTGCGCGTGCGCGACCGTGTAGACGGCGCCCGCGACCGGGTAGCTGGAGTACGTGTCGCCGTGGCAGTCCTCGATCCACACGACCTTGCCGTCCGCCGGGTCGGCGGCGAAGGTGCCCTCGAAGTTGCCGCCCGGACCGAAGACGTAGCCGGTGCCGTAGACCTTCGTCCCGTCCGTGGACAGGCTGTTGATCGCGGCGCTGGTTCCCGCGTTGCGGACGAGCTGGTTCGCCGCCCACGGCAGCACCTCCCCGGTGGTCGGGTCCAGGGCGCCCATGCCGTACGCGGCGAGCCCGTTGAGCGTGGTGAACTGCCCCCCCACCACGATCTTGGTCTGGTCCGGCGTCATGAGCATTGTGAGGACCTGCGCGTCGGCGGCCGGGGCCCAGGACAGCAGCGCCCCCGTGTCGGCCCGGAAGGCAGCCAGCCGGCTGCGCGGGTTGCCACCCGCGACGTTGAAGGCGCCGCCCACGTAGACCGTCCCCGCGGTGGCGACGACGCTGGTCGCGCGGAAGTCCAGGGACGGCGCGAAGGCGCTGAGCAGCTGACCGGTGGCCGTGCTGTAGGCCGCGATCCGGTTGCGGGTGGCCCCGTCGGCCTGCGTGAACTCCCCGGCGACGTAGACCCGGGAGCCGTCGGGAGAGGCCGTGAGGCCACGGACCTGACCGTTCAGGCTGGGCGCGAACGACGTGACGAGGCTCCCGGTGCGGATGTCGTAGGCGAGCAGGTTGCCGCGCGGGGTGGTGCCCGACCCGGGCGCTGCGCCGGCCGGCCGCGCGGTCGTGAACTTGCCCCCTGCGTACACGGTGTTGCCGACCACGAGCTGCGCCCACACCACCCCGTCGACCTGCACCGTCGGCAGGGCGTCGACGGCCACCGTCGCGGGCGTGCCCGCGTCGGTGGGCGCGGTGTCCGCCGACGCCGGGGCTGTCCGGACGACCGTCGCGGCCCCCGTGAGCAGCAGCGTCGCCAGCGCCGCTGCCAGCAGCCGACGACCGCGTGCGGCGGGCCTGCGACGCCGCCGGCCGGTCACAGCGACGCGACCAGTCGCCGGCCGCTGGCTGCCTGCCGCACAGGATCGGCACCCACGAGCCGGGCGCACAGCTGTTCGTACTTGACCGCGACGTCATCCCAGCGGTAGAGCGTGGCAGCCCGGGAGCGCAGGCGGGTCGCCCGGCCCAGCACGTCGTCCGGAGCGGCCTCCGCCGCCGCCAGCAGACCGGCCAGCTCCTGCGGCACCGAGAAGTACCGCCCGTCAGCCCCGAGGACCTCGCGGTTGAAACTCACGTCGAAGGCGAGGACCGCGGTCCTGGCGCCCATCGCGCGCAGCAGCGAGGGGTTGGTGCCGCCGACCGAATGCCCGTGCACGTAGGTGAGCGCGTGCGCGTAGAGCTGGTCCAGCAGCTCCTGGTCGTAGATGGACCCGGCCAGCCGGACGCGGTCGTCCCTGCCCGCAAGGGCGCGGATGCGGGCGGTGTACTGGTCGGCGTAGGGCGCCGAGCCCACCACGACGAGCGGGTGCTTCGCCGTACTGCGCAGCATGCCCTCCACCGCGAGGTGGACGTTGTTCTCGGGCTCGAACCGGGCCACGAGGACGTGGAACCGGCCGGGCTGCAGGCCCAGCTCGGCCAGCCGGTGGCTCGCGGGGTTGGCCAGGAGCGGAGCACCGTAGGTGATCAGGGTGGTGTCCGTGCCGAACTCCTCGCGGTAGTAGTCCTGGATGCCGCGGGCATCGGCGATGAGTGCGTCCGACCAGCGCACCGCCAGCGACTCCGCGAGGCGGTAGTAGCGGCGGCCGGTGCCGCCCCACTTCGCCCGGCGCCACTCCAGGCCGTCCATGTGGGTGGCGACCGGGATCCCCTTGGCCTTGAGCACGGGGAGGAAGGGAGAGTTGGCGGCGTTGAAGACGACCGCGACGTCCGGCCTGCGGTGCACGAACAGGTGGGCCACCGAGGCCGCGGTGTGCGAGAGCGTCTCCAGGGTTCTGCTCTGGACCGCCGGCAGGTGCACGAGGTGCATCCCGAGGAACTCCTGCCTGGTCACGTCGCCGCCCCGGCAGTAGACCGTGACGTCGTGTCCCCGCCCGACCAGGCGCCGCCCCACCTCCTCGACGGCCGTCTCGAAGCCACCGTAGGCGGCCGGCACGCCACGGGTACCGACCAGGGCGATGCGCATCGCCGGGACAGCGCGCCCCGTCTCTCCCGTCCCCTCCGGGCGCCGCAGCGTCAGGCCGGGCGTCGGCCGCCGCTCGTCGAGCAGCACGCCGGTCATCGCCGGCCCGGCCAGGCTGTCCTCGAGCATCGTGGTCGCTCCCCCATCGCGCTGACCCCGCGTGACGACGACGCGGGTGGTGCCACCTGCTGGGCCGCGGCGGGAGCCCCGGACCCGCCTTGCGGGCGGCTTTCGTGGGAGAAACCTTGCACACCGTGACGAGTAGTTCGCATCTTATGCTGAGGAATTGGACCTATGGGGTGAGTGTCCGTTACTCATTGCAGTTTTATTACTCTTAGTAGTTAGACACTTTCAGTCTGTGCATGGATACGGGCGGGCGAGGCTCCGTTCACGGGCCGTCATCGCGCCAGGTGGAGCGGCGCGGGCGGCCCGCGCCGGACCGGGGACCCGCACCGCGTGCCCACCCCTGACCGGCTGCCGGGGCACCGGCGGTCAGACGTCGACGTGGAAGGTGTTCTGGGCGGCCTCGAGGGGGCCGGTCAGCAGCGCCTCGACGGCGTCGGCCGCCCGGTCGAGGTGGAACGGCAGCTCCTTGCGCTCGGCCGCCGAGAAGTCCTTGAGCACGTAGTCGGCCGGGTCCTGCCGACCCGGCGGCCGGCCGATGCCGAAGCGCACCCGCAGGTAGTCGCGGGAGCCGAGCGCGCTGCTGAGCGAACGCAGGCCGTTGTGCCCGTTGTCGCCGCCGCCGCGCTTGAGCCGCAGTGAGCCGTAGCCGATGTCGAGCTCGTCGTGCACGACGACGATGCGCTCGACCGGCACCTTGAAGAAGTCCCGCAACGACGCCACCGGGCCGCCCGAGGTGTTCATGTAGGACTTCGGCTTGGCGAGCACCGCCCGCACGCCGACGAGCCGGCCCTCGACGACGTCGGCGCGGCCCTTGTGCGCCTTGAAGCGCCCGCAGGCCCGGGCGGCAAGCAGGTCAAGGACCAGGTGGCCGGCGTTGTGCCGGTTGCCGGCGTACGACGGCCCGGGGTTGCCCAGGCCGACGACGAGCCAGACGTCGTCGGCCACGGGCGTGGGTCCCTGCGGTGCGGTGGGGGCGGGTGGCGGTGCGGGCGCGGCGGCGGTCTACCGGCCGTCGGTCTGCGGGCCGTCGGTCTGGGGGCCGTCGGTCTCGGGGACCGCGTCGCCGGTGCCCTCGCCCGGGTCGACGTCGGCGGCCTCGGCCTCGGCCTGCGCGATCGCCTCGGCGCCGGACTGGCCGGCGCCCAGGTCCTCCTCCGCGGCGGTGAGCTCGGCCTCGAGCTGCTCCTCGGACACCACGCCGAGCCCCTGGACGACGACCTGCTCCGCGTCCTGCGCGAGCGAGGTGCCGGTGGGCAGCGGGACCTGGCCGGCGCTGACGCTCTGGCCGGCCCGCAGGCCCTCGATCGACACGGTCAGCTCGGCGGGCAGGTGGGTCGCCTCGGCCTCGACGGTGACCGTCGTGAGCTGCTGGTCGACGAGCACGTCGGGTGCGGCCTCGCCGGTCAACACGACCGGCACGTCGACGGTGACCTTCTCGCCGCTGCGCACCGCCACGAGGTCGAGGTGCTCGAGAACGCCCTTGAGGGGGTCACGCACGACGGCCCGCGGAAGGGCCAGCTGGTCGCCCTGCTCGGTCGTCAGCGTCAGCAGCACGTTGGCGTCGTGCTTGAGCGCGAGCATGAGCTCGTGCCCTGGCAGGGACACGTGGCGGGGGGCGTCGCCGTGGCCGTACAGGACGGCGGGCACCTGGCCGGCGCGGCGCACGCGGCGAGCGGCACCCTTGCCGAACTCGGTGCGGGGCTCGGCGGCGATGCGGACCTCGGACACGACGGGACTCCTCATGCGGTACTGCTGGACGGGGGCGCTGCTGCGCGGGGGCAGAGTCTACGGGAGCCGCGGCGCGCGGCTCGGGCGCGAGCCTGCTCAGGCCGCGCCGTCGAACAGGCTGGTGACCGAGCCGTCGCCGAACACCGCGCTGATCGCCCGGGCCACCAGTGGGGCGATCGACAGGACGGTGAGCTTGTCGAAGCGCCGCTCGGCGTCGATCGGCAGCGTGTTGGTCGTCAACACCTCGCTGATCCGGCTGTTCTTGAGCCGGTCGACCGCCGGGCCGGACAGCACGCCGTGGGTGACCGCCACGATGACGTCGGCGGCCCCGTTGTCGAACAGCAGCTCCGCCGCCTTCGTGATCGTGCCGCCCGTGTCGATCATGTCGTCGACGAGGATGCAGACCTTCCCGCTGACCTCACCGACCACCTCGCCGACCCGGACCTCGTTGGGCACCGTCGGGTCGCGGCGCTTGTGGACGATCGCCAGTCCGCAGCCGAGCCGGTCGGTCCAGCGCTCGGCGACGCGCACCCGCCCGGCATCCGGGCTGACCACGACGAGGTCCCGGCCGCCCCAGTTGCGCTCGACGTGCTCGGCCAGCAGCGGCAGCGCGAACAGGTGGTCGACCGGCCCATCGAAGAACCCCTGGATCTGCGCCGTGTGCAGGTCGACGGTCATCAGCCGGTCGGCGCCGGCGGTCTTGAACAGGTCGGCGATGAGCCGGGCACTGATCGGCTCGCGCCCGCGGTGCTTCTTGTCCTGCCGGGCGTACGGGTAGAACGGCATCACCACGGTGATGCGCTTGGCCGACGCGCGCTTGAGGGCGTCGACCATGAGCAGCTGCTCCATGATCCAGGTGTTGATCGGCGCGGTGTGGCTCTGCAGCACGAACGCGTCGCAGCCGCGCACCGACTCCTCGAACCGTACGAAGATCTCGCCGTTGGCGAAGTCGTAGGCGCTGGTCGGCACCGGAGTGACGCCGAGCTCGACGGCCACCTCCTCGGCGAGCTCGGGAAAGGCGCGGCCGGTGAACAGGAGCATGCTCTTGTGGCTGTCCATCTCGAGACCGCTCATCCGTGCTGCTCCCCTCGTCGGTCTCCCGGGGGGCGCCGGCGCGCCACCCAGCCCTCGATGGTGCGCTGGCGCGCCCGGCCGACGCCGAGGGCGCCGGGCGGGACGTCATGGGTGATCGCGGAGCCCGCGGCGGTGTAGGCGCCGTCGTGCACGGTGACCGGCGCAACGAGGACGTTGTTGCTGCCCACCCGGACGTCGTCGCCGACCGTGGTGCGGTGCTTGGCGCGGCCGTCGTAGTTGACGACGATGGTGCCGGCGCCGATGTTGCTGCGCTCGCCGATGGTCGCGTCGCCGACGTAGGCGAGGTGCGGCACCTTGCTGCCGGCCCCGACCTCGCTCGCCTTGACCTCCACGTAGGCCCCGACCTTGGCGGCCTCGCCGAGCCGGGTGCCGGGCCGCAGGTAGCTGAACGGGCCGACAGTGGCCCGGGCGCCGATGATCGCCCCGTCCGCGTGGGTGCGCACGACCGACGCCTCGGGCCCGACGTCGCAGGCGGTGAGGGTGCTGTCGGGGCCGACGACCGCGCCCCGCCGCACCACGGTGCCCCGGAGCAGCTGCACGCCGGGCAGCAGGGTGCAGTCGGGCTCCAGGACGACGTCGGCGTCGACCCACGTCGTGGCCGGGTCGAGCACCGCCACCCCGGCCCGCAGGTGGGCGTCGAGGAGGCGGTCGCGCAGGTCCCGGGCGGCGGCGGCGAGCTGCGCGCGGTCGTTGACGCCGGCGGTCTCCCGGGCGTCGGGCGCCAGGACGGCATGCAGACCCAGCCCGGCTGCCCGGTGCAGTCCCACGACGTCGGTGAGGTACTCCTCGCCCTGGGCGTTGTCGGTCGACAGCCGCGCCAGCGCCTCGCGCAACGGGCCGGCCGCGAAGGCGTAGACGCTGGTCGCGACCTCACGCACCGCACGGGTCGCCTCGTCGGCGTCCTTGTGCTCGACGACCCGCTGCACCGCCCCGTCCGCACCGCGCACAACCCGGCCGTAGCCCGTCGGGTCGTCGACCAGCGCCGTCAGCAGCGTGGTGGCGGCGCCCGCCGCCTCGTGCTCGGCGACGAGGCAGGACAGGCTGGCGGCGGTCAGCAGTGGGGCGTCGCCGGGCACGACGACGACGGTGCCCTCGAGGTGCGCCAGCCCGTCAAGGGCGACGCGGACGGCGTGGCCGGTCCCGTTCTGCTCGGCCTGCACGACGGGGGTGGCCGCCGGGTCGAGCCCGGCGAGGTGCTCGACGACCTGCTCCCGGGCGTGCCCGACGACGACGAGCAGGTGCTCCGGTGCGAGGGCGCGCACCGCGGTGACGACGTGGCCGAGCATGGTCCGCCCGGCGAGGGTGTGCAGGACCTTCGGCGTCGCGCTGCGCATGCGGGTGCCCTCGCCGGCTGCGAGCACCACGACCGCGGCAGGGCGCGGGTCGGTCACGGGGGCTCCTCGCATCGCGTGGCCTGGCACGGCCATGCCAGCCCGGGCCTAGTCTACCGGCGCCGCCGTCCACTGCGTTCGGCTGCCTGGACTCGAACCAGGATCGCATGGCACCAAAGGCCAGCAGGTTGCCCATTACCCCACAGCCGACCGGCGCTCGTCCGGCACCGGGCCATGGTGCCACTGTCGGCCGGAGACGACGGCTGTCCGGGACGACGGCGGCCGTGACCGCTCAGGGAGGTGCCGCGCTGCGCTCGAGCTGCAGGTGCAGCTCCGCGGCGTACCGGTCGACTCCGAACCGCTCGTGCGCCTGGGTCGCGGCCGCAGCGGCCATCGTCTTCGCCCGTGCCCAGTCCCCCAGCAGCTCCAGCACGGCTTCGGCGAGACCGAGCGGATCGTCCGGGGCGACGAGCAGTCCGGTCGCTCCGTGCCGCACGATCTCCTGCAGCCCCTGCACGCGGGACGCCACGACCGGCCGACCGGCCAGGGCAGCCTCGACCGCGACGTTCCCGAACGGCTCGGCCCTCGACGGGACGAGCACGATGTCGGCGGCGGCGAGCAGCGGCCAGACGTCCGTCTGGAAGCCGGCGAAGCCCACGACCGCGTCCAGACCGGCGCCCGCGACCGTCTCGCGCAGCTCCTGCTCGAAGGCCTCCAGGCCCGGGCCCACCGAACCGACGAGCTGCAGGAACACCGGGACCCCGCGGCGGTGCAGCTCCGCGGCTGCTGCGACGGCGACGTCGGTCCCCTTGCGCGGCGCCAGCCGCCCCACCAGCACCAGTCGGGCGGGACGGGCCGGCTGCGCGCGCGGCGGCGTGGCTGCTGCGGGCCCAGGGACCCCGTTGTAGAGGACGCTCGTCCTGCTCACCAGGCGCGGCGCCGTCCGAAGCAGGAGGGCACGGGCCGCGAGGGAGTTGACGAGGACGTGCCGCGCCAGCAGCAGCGGCAGCGCCATGAGCAGGGCCACCGGCGCCGGCAGACCCTCTTCGGCCTCGTGGACGTGGCAGACGCTCGGCAGGCGCAGGAGCCGGGCCAGCGGCAGCCACAGCGGGATCGCGACGGTGTTGACGTAGATCAGCTGTGCGCGGCACGACCACACCAGCCGTACGTTGCCGGGGAGCACCCGTAGTGCGACGCCGCACACCCGGAGCAGCCCCAGCAGGGAGGCATCAGCCTTCTTGAGCACGACCGTGGGGACGATGCGCACCTCCGCCCCGGTCGCCGACAGCTCCCCGACCAGCGGACCGTCGTGCGGCAGCGCCACGACCGTGGCGCAGCCCCGGGCCTGCAGCGCACGCACGGACTCAAGGAGCGCTCGGTCGGAGCCGTACAGCTCGGCCGAGGCGTGCACGACGAGCAGGCGGCGCAGCCCGACCCCTGCCTCAGTCACGACGAGCTGTCCCGCGGGGCTCACACCGGCACGGCGCTCGGTGTGTCCCGCGAGCCGGGGCCGGCGGCCCGGTCGAGTCCGCGCAGCTCGCCGTACCACCGCAGGCAGCCGACGACCAGGAAGGCGGCGTTCGCGAACAGGAGCACCCCGTACACCCACAGGAACGCGACCCTCGCGCCCCAGAGCAGGAAGACCACGCACAGCAGCCCGTAGTCGTTGGGCAGCACGACCAGCGACCGTAGTAGCGGTTGCCGCGTCGTGTCCGGCCCCGCGCGCTGCTGCGTCACCTGCCGGCGCAGCTGCTCGGCGAGGATGATGCCGAAGAAGAACACGGTCGCGACGAAGGCATAGCCGAGGGGGAGCAGCAGGGCTGCCTCGTCGGCGGCGTGGCCGTGCCGGTAGAGCCCGATGAGGACGGCCAGGTGCAGGGCGGAGGTCTTGGCGGCGTCGACCATGTGGTCGAGGAACTCGCCGGCGCTGCCGCCGCGCGCCTGCAGCCGGGCGAGCTGCCCGTCGGCCGAGTCCAGGGCGTAGCCGAGCACGAGTGCGGCGGCCACGCACACCCCCACCAGGGGCGTGGGCGGAGCAGTCGCCAGCAGCAGGATGCCGGCCGCGCTGGCTCCCGCGCTGAGCAGGGTGACCTGGTCCGGCGACAGGCCGAGGACGTCGGCGGCCGCGGCGAGGCGTCGGCCGAGCGGCCGGTTGACGAACCGCGAGTAGGCGGCCGCCCCCCGGTTGCTCTTCTGCGCCGAGCGCAGGCGGTGCAGGTTGTCGCGGTAGGACATCCACGCACGGTAGGACGTGTTCACCCTCCGTGTCCTGGGAACCGGTGTGGCACATCCGGAGCAGGGCGCGGGCTGCGGGCAGGTGGTCCTCACCTCCCGGCCAGCCTGGGCTACGGCACCGTAGGTTACGGTCTGGTAGCCCTGACCCGCCTGCTCCGAGGACGCCTGTGACCGCACCGCTGCTGGACGCCCCTGACACCACCGTCGACGTCACCGAGGACCGCGCCCGGCCGCTGCAGGCCATCCCCAAGAGCCGGGCGCGGGCCCGCGCCGAGCAGGCCGCGCTGGCGGCGTTCATCGCGGTGCCGTTCGCCGCCGTGCTGGCCAGCGGCGTCGTGCTCTGGGGGCACGGCCTGTCGTGGCGCGACGTCGTCCTGTCCACGGTCTTCTACGCGGTGAGCGGGCACGGCATCACGGTCGGCTTCCACCGCTACTTCACGCACGGCTCGTTCAAGGCCGGCCGCCGCACCCGGGTGGCGCTGGCCGTCGCCGGGAGCCTCGCGGTGGAGGGGCCGGTGACGCGCTGGGTGGCCGACCACCGCCGGCACCACGCCTACAGCGACAAGGACGGTGACCCGCACAGCCCGTGGCGGTACGGCGAGAGCTTCGGCGCGCTGACCAAGGGCCTGTGGCACGCGCACATCGGCTGGCTGTTCGACGTCGAGCAGACCGACCAGCGGCGCTTCGCCCCCGACCTGCTCGCCGACTCCGGCGTCGACCTGGTCAACAAGCTCTTCCCGCTGTGGGTGCTGGTGAGCCTGGGCCTGCCGGCACTGCTCGGGGGGCTGTGGTCGCAGTCGTGGGAGGGCGCCCTGTCGGCCTTCTTCTGGGCCAGCGTCGTACGGATGGCCGTGCTGCACCACGCGACCTGGTCGATCAACTCGATCTGCCACACCGTCGGCGAGCGCCCCTTCCGTACGCGCGACAAGAGCACCAACGTCTGGCCGCTCGCGCTGATCAGCATGGGCGAGTCGTGGCACAACCTGCACCACGCCGACCCGACCGCGGCGCGGCACGGCGTCGACCGCTGGCAGATCGACACCAGCGCCGAGCTGATCCGCGGCCTGGAGAAGCTCGGCCTCGCGACCGACGTGCGCTGGCCGTCCCGCGAGCGGCTCGACGCCCGCCGCGTGCCGGCCGCCCGCTGACGCCCGGCCCCGGGCAGCGGCGGCGGATGACCGCCCCGCAGCGCCGCGTCCAGCTCCTCGAGGTCGGTCGCCGGCTGTTCGCGGAGCGCGGCTTCGACGGCGCCTCGGTGGAGGAGGTGGCGGCCCGGGCGGGCGTGAGCAAGCCCGTCGTCTACGAGCACTTCGGGGGCAAGGACGGCCTGTACGCCGAGGTCGTCGACCAGGAGGTCCGCGCGCTGCTCGCCCGCTTCACCACGGCGCTGGCCGGTGACTCCCCGCGGCTGCTGCTGGAGCAGGCCACCTTGGCCCTGCTCAGCTACGTCGAGCAGTGCCCGGACGGCTTCCGCATCCTGGTGCGCGAGTCGCCGGTGGCCGGCGGCACCGGCTTCGCCAGCATCATGAGCGACGTCGCCGTACGGGTGGAGCAGATCCTCGCGGAGGTGTTCGCCGCCCGTGGGCTGGCGACCGACCTCGCGCCGCTGTACGCCCAGGCGCTCGTCGGCCAGGTCGCGCTGGTCGGGCAGTGGTGGCTCGACGACCGCACCCATGGCCGCGACGAGGTCGCGGCGCACCTGGTCAACCTGGCGTGGAACGGCCTGGCGCACCTCGATCCGGACCCGGGGCTGCGCGCGGCCGCGACCGCCACTACTGGATGACCGCGTCGGTGGGCTCCTGGATCGTCGGGTCGTCGACCTCGTCGACACTCACCGATCTGGGTCCGTGCCAGACGACCGCCCTCTGGGCGCATCTCCGGGGTGGAGGGGGCTGCTGCGTCGGACTTGCCCGGGTAGCACCGGGTCATGTCTGTCCTGGTCGGCACCTCCGGATGGCAGTACGACGACTGGCGCGGCCGCTTCTACCCGCCGGCCCTCCCGAAGCGGCTCTGGCTGGAGCACCACGCCGCGGCCTGGCAGACCGTCGAGGTCAACAACGCCTTCTATCGACTGCCGCGCCGCGAGGTCTTCGAGGGCTGGGCGGCGCGGACACCTGAGGACTACGTCGTGACGGTCAAGGCCTCCCGCTTCCTCTCCCACATCAAGCGGCTGCGCGACTCCGAGGAGCCGGTCGGGCGGCTGATGGACCGGGTGGCCGGGCTCGGCGGCAAGCTCGGCGCCGTGCTGCTGCAGCTGCCGCCCGACCTGCAGGTGGAGGTCGAGCGTCTCGACACCTGCCTCGCCTGCTTCCCCGCCGGCACCCGGGTCGCCGTCGAGCCGCGGCACCCTTCCTGGTGGGTCCCGGAGCTGCGGGACGTGCTCACGGCGCGCGCCGCCGCACTCGTCTGGGCCGACCGTGGCTCGCAGCCCGTCACGCCGCTGTGGCGCACTGCCGACTGGGGCTACCTGCGGCTGCACGCCGGCGGCGGGGAGGCGGGGTGGCCGTACGCCGACTCCGTCCTCGACCGGTGGGCCGGGCTTGTCACCGACACCTGGCTCGACGGCGAGCGGGTCTACGCCTACACCAACAACGACCCGGGCGGTGCAGCCCTGCGCGACGGCGCCCGGCTGGCGCAGCTGCTGCGGGCACGGGGCCGGACCGTGAGCCGCACACCGGCGCCCCCTCCCCGCTGATCTACGTGCTCTGGTGCCCGACACGCCGGGACGCACCGCAACGGGGTGTAGATCGCCGGGGCAGGGCGACCACTGTAGGAACTCAGGCGACGTGTCAGAGGACTAGCGCGACGACCTGCACCTGCGCGTCCCTGCCGCGCGGCGTACTGTCTCAGCTTCGTGTCGGCTTCTTCGGCGTGGCAGCCAAGGGTGCGGGGGAGCGGGCCGGTCTGGCCGCCGAGCCGCCCGACAGCGGATCCGGGATTCTTGATCTTGGGTCGCATGACGCCTTTCGCGCGGGGACTGCACACCGACAGGACTACTCCTGGGGCGGCGTCACGAGCTCCACCCCTGCTGACTTGCGACTTCACCGGGCCGTTCCGCTCATGGGCCGGCCGTCGACGGCCAGCATTCGGGTGACCTCAGTGGTGAGACACGGTCCTTCGGGGCACCGGAGGACCGTGGCCGGTGGTCAAGCTGCGGGCGGCCGGATCACGCCTGAGCGTGCCGCATCGGTAAGCCGCCGCGCAGCACCTGCACCTCGCGGCGGTGGTTGCGCCGACCTATCAGTCGGTAGGCGAGGCGGCCGGGCAGCGGTACCTGTCCGAGGAAGGTGTCCCGCTCCTGCGGGTGGCGTCCTCCAGGATGTGGGCGAGGAAGACGACGAGCCGGTCGCGGGGCATGGAGGCCATCCCGCGCTCAGGAAGACGACAAGTTCTTGAGACGCGACCTGGTTCGCGGGGCGCGCAGTTGCAGGTCGGCCACGTTAGGACCCGGGTCGGAACGAGCGGTCGGTCTCGCTGACGTCGCCGGGCCTGGTCCCCGTGCGTGTCGCCGGCGGCCTGGCCAGGCCGACCAGGCACGGCGGGGCCGCGATGCTGCGTGGGCCGCGACCGCCGACGCGTTCGCGGTCGTCGACGCCGACCTGGCTGCCGGCGCGCGGGTCCGGCTCGTCCCCCTGCCCTGAGCCGGACTCCGAGCCGGGCCGTGCCGCAGCACGGCCCGGCTCGG